>Ga0209633_10000225_pt1 | contig 68795 bp, 63 predicted proteins | sample Cruoilmetagenom1_FD_187290 | JGI IMG/M metagenome (GOLD analysis project Ga0209633, IMG submission 187290) | Oil polluted marine microbial communities from Coal Oil Point, Santa Barbara, California, USA - Sample 1 (SPAdes) (version 2) | ecosystem: Environmental > Aquatic > Marine > Oil seeps ... | reverse complement strand
CGCCAGGCACTGGTGGGAATGTGGTCGCCGGCAGTGCGAGCGCGAATGTGTCCTCTCCACGAAGCTTTACGGTGCGCATGATCGCATCCCCGACTTTGAGGTCGCCAAGCTCGCGATCATAGGATTCCTCAACCGCCAGTTCACGTGTCGTAAGGACCTGCTCGAGATCCTGCGCGCCCGGTGGCATGGTGGCGTTGACTCTGAGAGGTTCTGTTTGAAGGGTGACCGGGTCCGATGGCTTCCCATCCCCTGAAACGGAGGTTGTAACTGTCAGGGAAGGAATTTCAATTGCATCCTCGCGTTGGGGAATGATGGCGTACCGTTGGCGCTGGCCGGCGCGCGTGGTGCCGCCAGCACGATCCGTAAAATTAACACCGAGTTGCTCGGGCATAAGGACGATTGCGCCCTCCAGTTGAAGGTCCGGGTAGCGCGGTGCCTTCGAGAAAAAGGTCGACGTCGTGACCTCCACCCACAACCGCACGAGTTGCCCGACATAGATATTCTGGTCGGGTTCGAGGTATGCCCGGACTTTCACGTCAGGACCGGTAGCCGGCTCGCCTGTCGTCTGTGCAACCGCAGTGCCGGCAAACAAAATCACAAGGAATGCAAGGATCTGCCTCATGGCGACGATCCTTTCTCTGTCGACGGGCCCGTTTCCTGGTACTGAGCCTGAAATGCGAACTTGTACTTGAGAAAATCACCCGGCGTCGTCTGGACCCGGCGCATCCACATCTCCTGCAGCTGCTCATCGGTCAGACCTTTCTCTGCCTGGAGTTGTTGCACCGACATCTCTCCCTTGCCGCGCGCCCCGCGCTTGTCGAAGACGACCTTGTCGGCGCCAAGCTTTCCACCGGTTCCGCCTGCGTCCTCATATTCCTTCTGGTCCTGACGAAGAAGACCCTCCACCCATTCGAGATTGAAGGTCGCCTCCGGAAACTCGGGCTTCAATGCCAGCGCCTGATTGTATGCGGCCATGGCCGGCGCTAACCTTTCCTGTTTGGCCAGAGAATTCCCCAGATAAAATTGGCCATCCGGAGTCTCAATTTTCGCGAACAGCGACGCGGCATTGGCAAAATCTCCGGCCCGGTAAAATGCAATTGCCTTCCATTCGGACTGTTCAAAGGCCCGGGCAGATCTCTGGTAGTCTTCTCGCTCGAAATAGAAGCGTCCTTGCTGATCAGGGGTGAGCCACCAATCGATGAAGCCTTCACCCAGAGCCGGCGTCGGCAACAAGAGCAGAAGAAGATATATGAGTGCGTGCCTCGTCATCGCTTACGCCCAATTCACGGTCCAGCCACGGCGCGCCCAGAGCAGGAGGATGAATGCCAGCGGCCACACGAGCACATAACCGAAGTCACGCCATTGCAGCCTTTGATCTTGCTGAATGGTATTTATGAGGTGACTTCGGATCTGCCGTGACAAAGCGTCGATATCTGCCAGATCAGGTGTTGCCTGAACGACCGTAGCAGCAGCTGTGTCGGCCATGGCATTGATGCCATCCAGGTCCGTGCCTGGCGCCTTCCCGTCCACCAAGCCAAAGGACGAACCGCCTTTTTCATTTTTCGCAATGGGACCCCCCGCGGTGGTACCGAATGCCAGGAACATCAGCTGATCCTTGTTCGCGCCAGCATGATCAGCGAAACGTGGCGCGAGGGTCCGGTCGATGCCATCCGTCATAAACAGGATCGTCCCGACCGCGTCTTCTTGAGCCAGCATGGATTGCGCAAGGGCGAGCGCCTTTGTTGCATCGTCCCCTTCGCGCGGCATGAGGTCCGGCGTCAGGGACTCAAGGTAGATCTCAATCAGTCGGGTATCGTCGGTAAGCGGCAGCACGGCATGCGCACTACCGGCATAACCAATGACTGCAGTCCGCGCGCCTTTTCTGCGCTCAAGCAAGTCCCGCAGCTTCTGCTTGGCGCGCTCAAGCCGGCTTGGCGGCTGATCAATGCCAAGCATTGTCGGCGTCAACTCCAGTGCGACGATGAGCGGCGCACGGTCTTCAGTGAAAGGCGTGATCTCGCGCTGCCATGTCGGTCCGGCAAGTGCCAAGGCAGCGAGCACGAGGGCCGCGGTCATGAGTTGATAGGGCCTGATCCGTCTGGCTTCTTTGCCCCCCACAGTGAGGCTTTCAAGCAAATGCGGCGCAATGACCGATTTCCACACAAGGGCGGTGCTGAAATTTCGGCGCAGCCGGAAATGGAGCCAGATTGCAAACGGGATGATGAGCAGCCAGACCGGCCGCAGGAAGTGGAATTGCTCAAGAGTAGCATCAGGCATGGAGACCCTCCTGGCGCCGCGCACGAGCAAGCATGGTGACCCCGAGCAGGATGTTGCAAATGACCAGCGCCGCAAGTGGATAATGAAACAGGGGGCGCTTGGGTCTGTAACTCAGGGTGTCGAGTTTTGTCGGTTCCAGCTTGTCCAGCTCAACATAGATCTCCTCAAGCTTTGCTCGGTCAAGGGCGAGAAAGAACCTGCCACCGGTCGTTTTCGAGATGTTCTGCAGAGTTTCAAGGTCGAGTTCCTGCTCACCAACGGTCGTCGGGTCGCCCATCGCAATGGTGTGGATCGTGATGCCTTTTTCCGCGGTGATGGTTGCCGCCCGCGTAATAGGCATCTGGCTTCCGGTGTCGTTGCCGTCCGTCAACAGTATGGCGACCTTGTTCGACGTTGAGCTGGCATCGAAAAGCCTGACTGTTAGGCCGATTGCATCACCTATCATCGTTTTTGGCCCCGCCATGCCGGTCTGCAATTCTTCCAGAAGCTGAAGGATCGTTCGATGGTCCTCAGTAAATGTTGCTTGGGGAAATGCGGCATCGCCAAAAACCGCCAGACCCAGCCGGTCGCCCTTGCGGCGGGAAATGAAATCGCGGAGGACCAGCTTCACCGCGTCAAGGCGGGTGATCTTTTCTCCCTCACTGTTGGCGAAATCCTGTTCATCCATGGAGCCCGATAAATCGACAATCAGCATCATGTCGCGTGCGGCTTTTTCTTGGACGATCGGCGCGCCCGCCCAGACCGGACGCGCCAAAGCGATGACGACGAGCACCCAGGTCAGCAGACTGTTCAGTCGCTGCAGCCAGTTCTTCTGAAGGACCACGGCGCCGGATTGTGGCCGCTGCCCGGTTAACTCGATGAGACGACTGTAGAACGGGACGCGCAAGGCCTCGCCGTGGTCGCGAAATTCCGGCGTCAGCCAGTACACCAGCAAGGGCAACGGGAGCAGCGCAAACGCCCATGGAAACTCAAACTGCAGCACGATGACACCTCATCCATGCGGTGCTGGCATTAAGCAAATGCAGAGTGGTCGTCTCGTCCAACCATGCAGCAGATTCCTCGGCATAAGCCAGTCGATCCAGTGTCTTTGCATCCTGCTCGCAGAACAGTTCGCGACCTGCGCTCCGGTTCAGCCATTCAATCCAATCGTTTCCCCTGAGCATTGCCACTTCTTCGCGCTCTGCCGCCGCCAAGGCCGATTTGCGCAATAGGAAGGGCAAGGTCGCGAGCGTGGCCGGATCTGATGTCATTGCCTGCAGTTCGGCGAGGCCCTTGCGACGATACGCGTTGCGTCTATAGCGATCCCGGAGGCGCAATCCCAGCCAGACGGCGGCGCCCAAGATGATCGCGGCGAGGACGTACCAGCCAGTTGTCTGTGGCCACCAACTTACCGGCTCGGGCAGCGAAAGTTCCTTGAGACCCCACATGCGGTTGGAACCGAATAGTTCGGCTGACGAGATCGCGGCGCCGGTTTGGTCTGTCATCGCATGCCTCGTCGTGGCTTGAAACCAAGCAGCTTCCGGACCTGCTCGGGCACCGGCAGTCCGGTATGCAGCGGCAACACGGGAATCTCTCGCTTGAGAAGAAACTGCCGGATCTCCGCAAGTCGCTCCGAGAAAACATCGGCAAAACGCCCTCGCAGTTTCGCGTCGCCCGAGTCCACCTCCACCTGCAGTTCGCCATCGCCGACGACGAGGGGACCCAGATCAGGAAGTTGCGCCTCGAGTGGGTCGTAAACGAGCCCTGCGAGGATATCGTTGTGACGTCCGAGCCGCGTTATCAGGCGTTTCGTACCCGCGTCGGCGCCATTGAAATCGCTGATGATGCAAACCAGGGCGTCATGCTTGACCAGGCGGCAGGCACGTTCCAAGACCTCGTTCAGACGTTCCGGACGTGATACTTCGGAACTATCAGATCGCAGCGCGCCATTTTGCGCGACGATCACGCTGAGGATGCGCATGACGGTCCGCGTGCTGCGATGCGGTCGAACCTCCACCGTCTCTGCATCGTTAAAGACAATTGCGCCAACCCGGTCGCCGACGCCGACCACACGCCACGCGCCGAGTGCAGCGGTTTCAGCCGCGGTAACGGATTTCATGGCGCGCTGGCTGCCGAAAAACATGTTCAGCCGCTGGTCGACAACCAGAAGAACCGGGCGATCACGCTCTTCGGTGTAGACCCGCGTGTGCGGCTCACGCATGCGGGCGGTGACTTTCCAGTCGATGTTGCGGATGTCGTCGCCCGGCAAGTAATTGCGGATCTCCTCGAAATTTAGACCCCGGCCACGCAGGCGCGATGCCTTTTGACCGGCGAGCAGGCTATGGATCGGTTGGCGCGGTAGAAATGAGAAGCCCTGACCTTGATGCTTGAGGCGGATCAAACTCTGCAAATCTGTGTATACGCCCGTTGTCATTCACTCGCCCATATCGGCAATGTCCGGCTAACGCTTTGCATTCAACACCTCAATGAGAGGATCACTGCGAGAACCAGAGGGAAGCTTCGTACCCAGCAAGAGCGATAGCGTGGGAGCAACAGCAACGGTGTCAACCAATCTGCTGACATGCTGCGCCTCTATTCCATTTCCGGCAAACATGATCGGGACATAGCTATCGTAGCTCCATGGCGAGCCATGGGTTGCCGCGACGTTCAGTCCATCGAAATCATTGATGAACCTGTTTGGTTCGAACACCAGATAGATGTCGCCCGAGCGTTTCGGGTGGAAGTTTTTTAGCACCGACCTGATCAGCGGTGTGTCAGGCAGGTTTGCGGAAGAAAGTGCCCGGCTCGAGATTGCCAGGCTCACACCCTTGAACTTCATCAGTTGCTCCGAGACAGCTTGCTCTACCTCGGCTTGATCGAGATTGCGCCTGCGTATCAGATCTCGGTTTAGATAGAGGTAGGGGTGGAAATAGGAGGTAATCAATTTCTCGCCGATACCGAAGCGGGCTTTCAAGGCGACGATTGCGCCTTCTTTGTCGAAGGCATTTGGGTCGATATACTTTGCTTCAAAGCCAAGCTCCGTCAGATATCCTGGGGCCTCTGGTCCGCCATGGTCTGCGGACAATACGATCAAAGTCTTATCCAGACCGACTTCGGCATCAACGAATTGAAACAATTCCGCCAAACTTCGATCCAAGCGCAAGATGTTGTCTTCGCTTTCGAGGCTGGATGCTCCGAACATATGGCCAACATAATCTGTGGCCGAAAAACTCACGGACAGGTAGTCCGGAACCGCGTCTCGTCCGAGTGCCTCGTTCCTGATCAAGGCCTTCGCAAAATCGAGGACAAGTTCGTCTCCTGCCGGACTGATGGTCAGCAAAGTCGTGAAATATTTGTTGCCGGGTCTGCCGAAAGGGTGGGGGAAGGTACGCCCGAAACCCGGTAGTGCGGTTTCGTAGGGCCTGTCATCAGCGTCGCCGAACAGATAGCTCGATTTATCATGAAGGAGTTCCCATGATTTTCCGGCATACTTGTTTGTTGGGTTCTGTGCGTTCCAATCGATCACCCATTGCGGATATTCTTCGTAGTAAAATCGGCTGGTGATGAACTCACCGGATTTCTTCGAAAACCAAAATGCCTTACCGGTATGCCCAGCCATTGATATGGCCCCGCGATCCTTGACTGAAACTCCGAAGACCTTGGATTTTCCTCCCTGATTCAGCATCAGTTCATCGCTGAACGTTGAAACCAAGATGGCGGAGGGCGAACGACCGTCAGATCGGGCAGTTCGTTGCGTGGGGTCGATCTCTGTTTTCTTGTCGACGCCTGCGCCCTTGCTCAGGACAGGATAACGCGCGTCTTCCACGTTGTACTTCAGTGCGCCGCTTTGACGATCAAGCCATACGTTGGCAACCATGCCGTGCGCTGAGGGATGAGCGCCTGTCGCAAGCGTCGTATGCCCTACGATCGTCTCGGTATTGGCATGCGCGTGATGGGCGTTTCGGTACACCGTGCCGTTTTCGGCGAGATAACGGAAACCGCCTTCTCCGAACCGGTCGTAGAAGCGCCAGGGCATGTCGCCACGAAGCTGGTCGACAGTGATCTGCAATATCAGTCTGGGTTTTTCGCGCTCCTGTGCAGCAACACCACCCATACCGGTCGCAAATGCAACAATGGCAACAGTCAGAAATCTTATCCACAAAGTCCGGTTGATCTTCGCCTCCTTATGGTTCGGGTTGGTTCAAGGCACCGCCACCTGGCTCACGATTTCCTTGATGATGTGATCCGTCGTTATTCCGTCGGCATTGGCCCCATAACTCGGGATAAGGCGGTGGCGCAGGACGTTGTGCACGACGGCTCGCACATCGTCAGGCGAGACGTAGTCGTTACCCTGCAGCCAGGCATGGGCACGGGCGCACTTATCGAGCCCAATTCCGCCCCTCGGACTGGCGCCCACTTCGATCCAGCCTTTGAGTTTGTCTGAATAGCGTTCCGGATAGCGTGTCGCGAAAATCAGATCGACGATGTAGGTCTCGATGGCGTCGGTCGTATGGACTTTTGCGATTTCCTTGCGGGCATCGAAGACAGCTTTTTGCGGGATTGGCGTTTCTTTTTTCTTCTTTCCCGCCGGTGCCGGGCTGGCCTCACCCCGCACGAGACGAATGATCTGACCTTCGGCTTCTTCCGTGCCGTATCCAATCATCACGTGCATGAGAAAGCGGTCCATCTGCGCCTCGGGCAGCGGATAGGTGCCTTCCTGTTCGATCGGGTTCTGGGTCGCCATGACCATGAACAGCTCGGGCATCTTGTGGGTGGTCCCGGCAACGGTGACCTGGCGCTCCTCCATCGCTTCGAGCAAAGCGGCTTGTACCTTGGCGGGCGCGCGGTTGATCTCGTCGGCAAGTACGATGTTGCCGAAGATGGGGCCGGGCTGGAATTTAAACTGCCCTTTACCGCCGGCGGAATAATAGATTTCTGTGCCCGTCACGTCAGCGGGTAGCAGGTCGGGGGTAAACTGGATGCGGCTGAAATCAGCTGCCAGATTATTTGCCAGGCTCTTGATCGCACGGGTCTTGGCAAGACCAGGCAAGCCTTCCACAAGTAAATTACCGTCTGCCAACACGCCAATAATCAGCCTGTCGACCACCTCTTCCTGGCCGATGATGGAGCGCTGCATGCGCGCCTTGAGATCGAGGACTTGATCGTGGACGGTCACTGACATGGCCTTCGTCAATTGTAAGAATCCGGCCCGCTCAATGTAAAGTTAGAGAGGCGGCGCGGGCCGGATGACATATGATCCCGGCTACTGTGAACCAGACGGAGCCTCAAGCTTTTCCATCACCTTGGAAAGGCTGAAACTTCCCGGTTTCTGGCGTGGGGGAAATTCCTTGAAGGTCTCCAGGAAGTTCGCAACATAGACCTGAGCGGGCACTAGCAGATATACGCGATCGATCAGCCAGTCGTAATAGGTATTCGACGTGGAATAGGCCCGTTCATACGGGTCACGGCGAAGGTGGAAGATCAGCGGTACGCGAAGCTCGGTCCATGGTTCAATCCATGCCCGCAAGGTGGCTTCCGCCTTCTGCTCCATAAAGAGGGCCTTCCAGTCGTTATAGCGCAGCGCGGTCAGGTCTCCTTCATCAGAAAAATAGAAGATCTCTTTACGGGGCCCCTTCTTTTCCTTGCCAGTCAAATGAGGGAGGAAATTGTAGCCATCGAGGTGCACCTTGTAGGTGCGCCCGATCGCCTTCACACCACCCTTCTTGAGTTTGGCTTTGATGTCTGCATCGCCTGCAGCGGCCACCAATGTGGGCAACCAGTCCATATGGTGCATGATCTCGTTGGAAATCTGACCTGGCTTGATCTTGCCTGGCCACCTGACCATCGAAGGCACTCGCCAGCCGCCTTCCCAGTTCGTGTTTTTCTCACCACGAAACGGCGTCATACCCGCATCCGGCCACGTGTTCATGTGGACACCGTTGTCCGTTGAATAGTGCACAATGGTGTTGTCGGAAATGCCGAGATCATCCAGTTTTTTGAGCAGTTTGCCGACATGCATGTCATGCTCGACCATGCCGTCTGAATATTCGTCCTGTCCGGAAATGCCGCGCAACGAGTCTTTGACATGGGTGCGGAAATGCATACGCGTACCGTTCCACCAGACGTAGAATGGCTTGCCGGCCTTGTGCGCCCTGTCGATGAAATTTAGTGCCTGATCCACGGTCTCGTCGTCGACCGTTTCCATGCGCTTCTTGGTCAGCGGCCCGGTGTCCTCGATTTTGCCGTCTGCCGACGACTTGATCACGCCTCGAGGACCAAAACGTTCACGGAATTTGGGGTCTTTGGGATAATCCTCGTTTTCCGGCTCTTCCTCTGCATTCAGATGATAGAGATTGCCGAAAAATTCATCAAAGCCGTGATTGGTCGGCAGCATGTCGTCTCTGTCGCCGAGATGGTTCTTGCCAAACTGTCCAGTGACATAACCTTGCGCCTTTAAAAGCCCGGCGATGGTCGGGTCCTCTTTTTTCATGCCCTCTTCGGCGCCCGGGAGACCAACCTTTGAGAGACCGGTGCGAAACACGCTCTGGCCCATGATGTAGGATGACCGACCTGCAGTGCAGGATTGCTCACCGTAATAGTCGGTGAAGATCATGCCTTCTTTGGCAATCCGGTCAATGTTCGGCGTGCGATAGCCTATTAGGCCCATTGTGTAGGCGCTAATATTCGATTGGCCGATATCATCACCCCAGATCACCAGGATGTTGGGTTTCTTTTCCTGTGCATGAGCACCGGGTGTGGTCGTCAATGCCACAACGAATAACGCAGCTAAGAAAATCGTGACAAACCCGACCAAACTTCGGTTGTTCTTCATCGTTCTACCTCCGCATTTAACAACATGATCAGCAAAACATTGCTTGGGCCGTCTTCCGCGGCCTTTATTTCTGAGCCTCCTTGAGGGGGCGATTCAGAACCGTTCGGAACCCGACATGCTCGGCACCAAGATCGACCTCCTGCGGCTGGCGGGCCGAGGGGCGGTAACGCGAACAAAAATTCGATGCACACAGATAAGATCCGCCCTTGATCACGCGCTGCGGCGCCTGGCCGGGCGCAAGCTTGATAAGGTGAAGAGCAGGACCTACAGGATTCCGCGCTGCCTCGCGGGCGTGGCCGCGCCGATACCAGTCGCGCGTCCATTCCCAGACATTGCCAAGCATGTCACTCAACCCGTAGCCATTCGCCGGGAAGCACCCCACCGGGGCAGTGGTCTCGAAGCCATCGTCGTTGGTATTTAGAATTGGAAAAATGCCCTGCCAGGTGTTCGCGATCGGGTTGCCTGCCTTGTCAAAGGGTCTTGACCAGTCCTCCGACGCGTCACGTCCACCCAGTGCCGCAAACTCCCACTGTGACTCTGTGGGCAGGCTGCGACCGCGCCATTTGGCGTAGGCAATCGCATCCTCGTATGCAATGTGAACGACCGGATGGTTATCCTTGTCTTTGATCGAGCTGTCGGGACCTTCTGGATGTCGCCAATTCGCACCTTTCACATATTGCCACCATCTGCTCAGGCGGGCGCCCGGCCGCAATGCGGTGGGTTTGACGAAGACGATGGCACCAGGCTCCAGCAAGAGCTTCGGCATGCTTGGACGAGATCGTGGATCGAGTCCACGCTCGGCGAGCGTGACGTATCCCGTCGCATCCACAAAGTCGCCAAACTGAGCGTTGGTGACTTCGTGCTCATCGATCCAGAAACCATCTACTCGCACGCTGTGTGCATGTCGCTCTTCGGGTCTCTGGTCATCCGATCCCATGCGGAATGCACCACCTGGAATGAAGACCATGCCGGCGGTTTCCGCGCTGCTACCCGGCGTGCCTGAATAGCTGGTGCACCTGACACTTTCGGCAGAAACTGTTGCGGGAAAAAGCAGGAGAGTGGCAAAAACTACGCTCCTGACGCTTGTACGCATGACAAACCTCCCACCTTCAGTAACTACTCTACTTCAGAGGTAAAATGAACACAACCAACGCTATTCTGGGGGGGGTGTGACTCAACCTAAAGTTGTAGACTCGCATGCTAATTTCAGGAGGTCAGCATGTGGTGTGGTTGACGTTGGAATCGACGCGTGTGGCGACCAGTCGCGCCTATCGGGACAGCTGGGAGGCGCATGCAATGTCCGCTTATGGCTGCCGATTCAACTGATCGCCGCAACACATTGTGCGAACTTCTCAGCTGGTGAGTGATAGTTCAATGTCTTTCGCGGCCGTTCATTGAGCTCCCGCGCCACGGCATCGAGTTTGGCCTGGCTATGCACCGAGAGGTCGGTGCCCTTCGGGAAGTATTGGCATACATAAGACTTGCGCGCGCCCTTCGAAACCTTCAATCCGAAACCCTTCAGATCGCGGTCCCAAATGAAGTAGTCGCGCTCGCCGATGTGGGCACCATCAACGACTGATTTCGTGAGCTTCCGCGCTGGCATAGGAAATTGGACCTGTGCTTACTTTTTCGATGAATAAGCACATAGCAAGCACGCAAAACGGAACTTCAAGGAATACCTGGGAACGAACAGAGGAAAAAATACATATTTTATTGGTGTTCATGGAGCATCTGGGAAAGAGCAGGAAACTCACAAATTCTAATTCCCTTGCCCTCCGAAGGCAGAGGTCGCACGTTCGAATCGTGCCGGGTGCGCCATATTTCCACGTCAATTCAATAATTTATCTGGCTGTGGTTTTTCAATATTTTCCGGTAAGTGCTCGCGGAAGCAGAAAAAATCCATCTGCAGCCGACAAAACCGGGAACAGAATTGACTGTCTTCTGAACGGCAATAGCCACATAGACAGATCGTCAGCCCAGCCGAACGGTTAGTCTCACAGTGGCCCTAAGACAACACAAAGATCATTCCTCCCTGAAAGCCTTTTCAAACTGGTCTGACGGGATTCAAGAGATAGCTCAGGGTGGTTTGGGCGCCAGTTTGTAGGAGCGTAGCCACCGATTGGTTCGTCTTCCTGTTGCTTGTTGTCGCGTCGGCCCAACGCTCCGTGATTGTGGATAGACAATAAATTCTCGAATTTCGACAGAACCTTAGTCATCGTTTTTCTTGCTCTTTGTTTTCAGAGGAGCAAGATTACTATGGTGCACAACGTAAGATTTTGATTTAACCGCAGGGGACACGAGTGTCAGAACTCTTGTTATTGGGATGCTCGAAGACCAAGATCGACGAGCCAGACCAGCTTCCAGCTCTCTTTTGATACGATGGGCCTTTCTATAAAGATTTCCAAAAAATCTGCGCGGTTTGGTTTGGCCACAGGGGTTGGACGTAGCCGTTCTTTCAGCTGAGTTTGGTTTGATTGGTGGTCTTAGTTGGATACGCGACTACGACCGCTCCATTCCATTGGCGGCAGTTGGTGCGGAGGGCCGACCAAGTCCGCTTTGGGTCACGGGCTAACGTACGATCCGAGTGCTCTTGCCCTCCGCTCTGCACGCGTAAGCGGTCCTTGATGCAAAAGGCCGGTTGCTTGCTCGGTTGAAGAGTATAGGGACAGCTCCTCCTGCTGCTATCCTCTTGACTTGATCCATCGCAAAGCAGGAGAGCATTCCTCCGCAGTAAAATGATACCGTTAGCATGCACTGGTAGGACGTTCTTCACGTAGGTGGTTTGAAATGACTCTTTTCGGAGTTGGCTCACGATGAAAATAAGAATCGCGGACCTCATGGCGAAGCGCGTCATATCGGTCGTCCCACATCACACGGTGACCCATGTGAGGGGCATAATGGAGCGCAATCGCATCCACGCCATACCGGTGGTCGGTCCGCAGATGGAAGCGCTCGGAATTGTCTCGTCTGTCGATCTTGCCCGCCGTCTGAAAGATGAAACCCCGATCAACCGGGTCATGAGCCGCGATGTGAAAACGATTCCCGCCTACAATGACGTCAGCGCCGCGGCGCGAGCCATGAGACGCAGCAAGATCCATCATCTGGTTGTCACTCATGAGAAACAGGTGGTCGGCATGATCAGCTCATTCGACCTCATGAAGCTTGTCGAAGGCCACCGTTTCGTGATGAAGAATGCGCCGACCAAATCGGCCAAAAAATCCCGCAGATAGTAGACAAACGACAAGCTGGCGCGCGGCCGTGAGTGCAGCTGATTTTCTAATAGAGTAAGCGGAACACAAATGTCCGCTCCGGGTCACAAGCGGCCCTGCTCCTATTCCCGAACGACCCACACTGAGCACGTTGCGTGCCGAACAATCTGCCCGGCATTTGGACCTAAAAGATAGTCCTTCAATTCGGGTTTATGCGCGCCTATGACTATAAGGTCGGCTCCAACGTCGCGGGCAAAATCCAGAGCCTCCTTGTAAACACTGCCAATGCGTACAACCTGCTCAAGTTGCACGTCGTCTATGGCGTGCTGCTCAATGAGCGCGGCCAGTCGCCCGGTCGCGTCGTCAATGAGTTTGCTTTCGTAATCCTCTGGTATGAGCTGCGCCACCACGGTCATCTTGTACATACCATTGGGCACAACACTCAAAACGTGAAGCCGTGCGCCCGTGTGTCTTGCATAGTCGATCGCCGTGGGCAATGCCTTGCGCCAGGAGCTCTCGTCATCCAGGTCTACGAGCGTGACGATGTTCTGCATCTTGTGTCCTTGCCTATATTTAGAAGCCAAACCGCCCAGATAACCAAAGATTTCGACCGGACAAGGCGGAGCGCCGATCATTCACGGCGCTTCTTCAATCCAGTTCCGCCAGCAGCCTATTGGCCTTCTTCTGTTGTTGCTTGTTGGTTTTCAGGCTGAACTCGAGAGATTTGATTTTGGCTTTAGAACTTTCAGCTCTCAGTTTTTTCTCAAGCTTGGCTTTCGTTTTGTCGAGTTTATCCATGACATTCTTGATTGCCTTGCGTTTGTTCGATCGCCTCAGGCTTTCCGAATTGAAAAATCCATTCATTCTCATGCGCGCGGTCCTGCATGGCACGGAGTGATCCAGAATTGGTACCGCAGATGGATGACAACTGGATGACAATTCGCGTCACAAGGCCTCACACGCAAACAATTGGCGTAGCGCGCGCCGGGAACCAGTTGAGTTGTCGCAAAGATGTCGATGTGCTCACAAAGACCGAGATGTGAGTGACCAATAAAACAGGCAATTTCCCAATCTATTGCTCTAGGTGCTATCCTGTGAACGCGTTTGCTCAGGCTTTAGACTGAAGCGAACCATCTGGCTAACCATGGCAAACAAGGATCGACCAAAACCTGATAAATTAGGGCCCTGCCTGAATGCGTGCATACTTGCCCGGACCGAATGGGAGGCTTTGACGTGCGACGACATAGATCTGTTCAATAGCAAAGTCGTTTGCCGGACATACAGGGCGGGGAGCATCATCTTTGGACAAGGCGATCAATGCAGAGGGTTGTATCTGGTCGAACGTGGATTGATCGCGGTCCGAAAAATCGATGGACAGGGTCAGTCTGCAATCGTCCGGCTCGCTCCTCAAGGCCATTCACTCGGCTACCGACCGCTTTTGGCGAAGGAGAATCATCGAGCTACCGCCGAGGTTATCAACGATTCTCGAATCTGCTTTGTGGACGCGCCCACCATGCACAGCTTGTTGCTCAACAATCCCACTCTCGGCATGCGGTTCTTGGAGCTTACTGCTCAGACTCTCGGCGGGGCCGAGGCGCGCTTGTTTCAGGTCGCAGCATTGAGCGTTCGGACGCGCATCATCCATATTCTGATCTTGCTGCGCGATCACTACGGTAAGATGGCGGACGACGGAGCCTTGTTTCTTGATCTGCCGATGTCGCGGCGCGACCTGGCCGATATGATCGGCGCACGGCCTGAGTCAGTATCGCGAAATATGCGGGAACTGATGAATGACGGCCTTATCAGCCTGGCCGGCCGCACCGTGCAAATTGATCGACCTGAGCTACTCGTCGACGAACTTCACCGAACCCCCTAGGTATGATCCGTGTCGCCTACGCGTCAGGTCGACATGCTGTTATGAATTGCAGGTATTTTCTCCCCGGAACCGTGTCGGCTCAACCCACGACAGAACAGCCAAAAAGTCAGCCCTTACCCATAAGCTGACGTATGTGGCAATGGAATTGGTGTGTGAGGTTGTCAGACTGCACCGCCAATTCTCAAGCCAGCCAATGACTTAGGTCATAGAAGTCCTGCTCGAAGACGAATAAAATTACTTCACAGATGTGCCCTCCCTGAGGTTCAAGCCCGCACAAACCTCGCGGCGGGAGCATGCGGGTACATTTGCGCGGAGTTGTTGCAGTACAGAACCGGCAATCACTCAGGTAAGAAGAGTTGGAGAAGTCACGGAAGATGTTGATGAGTCCGAGCCAGTTTCGAAAATGGCGCAATTCACTCAATCTCCGGCAAGGCGAGGCCGCAGAGTTGCTCGGTCTCAAGAAGCGCATTGTCCAGTATTATGAGAAGGGCGAGCGAGACGGAAAGAACGTCAAAATCCCCAAATACATCCGGCTCGCATGTTTTGCAATCCAGGACGGGATTACGGACTTCGACGGCGATGCGGTAAACACGGATGGCGCCCGCTAGCGACTATCGCGCAAATCGAAGGGGATCGTATTACGCGTTGACCAAGCCGTCCCCGTGCCTCGGGTCACGTCGTTGATCCTGCAGGGCGCAAATCTCATGATGCTCAAGTGTCCGCCAGGACTCAAGCCGGCCCAGACGCTCAAGAGGCAATTTTTTGCATACTTGACCTAGGTCATCGCGACAAAGCGCAATATGTGCGCCTATTGCCCTCATCAGCTCGCTTTCTTCAATCTCTCGCTGGAAGCGAGGCTGGTCCGACTGGCGATGTGGGTGTTTGCCAGGCAGGGGGGTATCGCCGCGGTTCAGCAAGAACGACCTGCGAACGCGTGTGATCATCGGCACAGAATCCGGGGTGCGTTCATGATCCGGCGCATAGTACTACCAGTCATATTCACTTTACTGGTCTATGGATTCTGGGTCAGTCCTGACTTCAAACAAATATCGGCGGGTGTCGCCATTTTTCTGTTCGGGATGTTGTTTCTCGAGGAAGGCTTTCGCGCGTTTACCGGTGGTATCCTTGAGAAAGTTTTGGACAAAACGACGGATCGGCTTTGGAAAGCAATTTCGTTCGGCACTGTAACCACGACAATCATGCAGTCGAGTTCACTCGTTTCGGTGATCACGATATCATTTCTGAGTGCGGAACTGATCTCGCTAACCTCAGGCCTTGGCATTGTCTTCGGCGCTAACGTCGGCACAACAACGGGGGCCTGGCTGATCGCCGGGTTCGGCCTCAAGGTCAAGATTTCCGCTTATGCCATGCCGATGTTGGTATTCGGTATCGTCCTGGTTTTTCAAAGCAACCGTTCGATGAAGGGTGTCGGCTATATCCTTGCCGGATTGGGCTTCCTGTTCCTCGGTATCCACCACATGAAGGAGGGTTTCGAGGCATTCCGGTCGACCATAAATCTGACCGACTTCTCAATGACCGGATATGCAGGATTGTTTGCCTTTGCCGGGATTGGGGTTTTCGCGACCGTCGTGATGCAATCCTCGCATGCCACGCTGGTGCTGATCATTACCGCGCTGGCGGCGCAGCAAGTTACCTATGAGAACGCGCTTGCCCTGGCCATCGGCGCCAATGTCGGCACGACCATCACCGCGATTCTGGGCTCGTTGAGTTCGAACTACCAGGGCAAGAGGCTGGCCGCAGGCCATTTGATATTCAATGTGACCACCGGCGCCATCGCTATAATTTTCATTCAACAGATCATGTGGGCAGTTGATGCAACGGCAGATCTCGTCGGCATCCGTCCGGACGATTATACGTTGAAGCTTGCTGTGTTCCATACAATCTTCAATGTCATCGGGGTCTTAATCCTTGTCCCCTTCGTCAGGCAACTTGTCGAGTTTCTTGAATGGGTCCTACCGACTCCGAAATTGGATGTCGTCGAGCCAAAATACCTTATGGAGTCGGTTACTGATTTCCCGGAAACCCTTCTTGAGGCGGTTCGAAAAGAAACCATTCACCTGTACGACAATGCCTTCGAGATCATTGCGCATGGCATCAATCTGCATCGAACACAGATCCTGAAGTCTGACGATTTGGAGGAATTAATAAACGACGACCTTGAAGTCTTGGATTTTGACCTTGATTCCGTATACGAGCGGAAGGTCAAGGTGCTCTATTCCAAAATTCTCGAGTTCATCAGCCGTGCTCAAGGCGATATCCCGACTGAATTTTCGGACCAGTTCTACAGCTTGCGTCAAGCCTGCCGCGAGATCGTCATGACGGTGAAGGACATCAAGCATCTGCGCAAGAATATCAGTCGCTACATGGTTGACGACGACGACGACATTCGCCGCGAATACAATGCCTTTAGAATTCAACTGGCGTCACTGCTCCGGGATATCGACGACCTGCGCAACACGCCAGAGGAAGATCGCAATATCATAGACCTCGACGTCTATCGCGTCGCGATTGACGAGGAAAGCAGCATAGTGAACGGCACCCTCGACAAACTCATCCGCGAAGGACGGATCACAGCGGCGATGGGCACATCCCTGATGAACGATCACTCCTATGTCCGCAACGCAATCTGGCAGCTCACCAATATCGCCAGAACGCTATTCGGTTCGCGGGACATCGCAGAGCGGGAAGCGGCGGAACTTGTCGGACTCGATCAGGACGATTTGGAGTCTGCACCGGCAGCTGAATGATACGAAATAGCAAGAAATTTCTGTCATAAAACAGCACAAGCACAACGATATGCTGCAAAAAGGGAGTCGCTCAAATGAAAATGGGGGTTGTATTGGAGTTTCTTGGGCAAAAGCGCTCGAAAAAGGTCGACGCGCTAAAGAATGTTAAAAAAAAGCTCGACAAGAAACAGCGAAAACTCGTGCGTGACATCAAGTCTGAGAAATTCAAAAAGAAACGAAAGAAATTAGAAACCAAACTGAAGACTTGCAAGAAACAACGCGACAAGGCGAAAAAACTCATCAAGGAAATCGCGTAGCGAAGCTGGGAGCAATGTCTCTGGTGCTACGTCGGGAATACACGGTGCTTGCCGTACCCGGATCTACTTTTTTCCAATCTCCGCATAGTGATCCGGCACCAGGTTTTGGTCTTCCATGGGCGGTCGTACGTAACTCGTGCCTTCGGTTCGTGGCGGAAGTTCGATTGGTTCCGGGGTCAAATCCTCATAAGGGATAAGACTGAGCAGGTGTCTGATGCAGTTCAACCGCGCGCGCTTCTTGATATCCGCCTCGACCACGTACCATGGCGCCTGTTTGATGTCGGTGTGCGCGAACATCACATCCTTGGCCTTTGAGTATTCGACCCAGCAGCGGCGCGACTCGAGGTCCATCGGGCTCAGTTTCCAACGTTTTCTCTGATCAACGATGCGGTTTTGAAAGCGGCGCTCCTGCTCTTCATCGCTGACTGAGAACCAGTATTTGATCAACATAATCCCCGAGCGTACCAGCATGCGCTCGAACTCGGGGCACGATCGCATGAATTCCTCATACTCCTCATCCGTACAGAAACCCATGACGTGCTCTACGCCAGCGCGGTTATACCAGCTGCGGTCGAACAGTACGATCTCGCCCGCTGCCGGAAGATGAGCGACATAGCGCTGGAAGTACCATTGCGATTTGTCTCTTTCCGTCGGTGTTCCGAGCGCCACAATGCGCGCGACCCGTGGATTCAGGGATTCCGTAATCCGCTTGATGGTGCCACCCTTGCCGGCGGCGTCCCGCCCTTCAAATAAAACAACCACTCTAAGTCCCTTGGCTTTGACCCACTCCTGCAGCTTGACCAACTCCGTCTGTAATCGGGCCATCTCCTCGACGTAGAACTTGTTTGGAAGCTTTTTCTTGTCCGCCTTGATATCAGCGCCGATCTGGTTGGCCGGGTGTACCGGTGCAATCCCTTCCGGTCCCGGTTTCTTTCCGTTTTGTGAAGCCTTCCCCACATACGGTTTTGCTTCCCGTTTTGACTTCTTGGTCATTGTTCCGTCCTTTCCGCAACAGCCGGTTTTCTTGAGGTGCGTTTCTTCTTCATTTTGTTTTTCTTTTTTCCCACCACCACCGGTCGGCTTGCTGCTGCCTCGAATCCCTCTTCCTCGACAGACGCACTTCGTTTCGGTGTGTTGGCAGAGTCAGCGGCCTCCGCATCTGCATCAGGCTCGACTCGCAGCTTGACCAGCGAACGCTCCGTCGCCTCGGCAACACTCAGCCGATACCCCAGTTCGACGATATAGTCTCCCTCGCGCGGTATGCGCCGCAGCCGCGCCATCACCAGTCCCCCCAATGTGTGGAATTCTGTGGTTGGCAGGCGAATTCCGAGCACTTCGTTGGCTTCGGAAATGGAAACCCGGGAATCCATCAAATAGATATCGTCGCCCAAACGGTCAACGTCGTGTCGCCTCTTGGTTTGATATTCCTCAAAGTCGTACCCGACGTCGATTTCGCCGAGCACCTCCTCAACGATGTCTTCCATTGTGATCATACCCACGGCCGAGCCAAATTCATCGACGACGATCGCCATATGGTCCTCTCGTTTGCGAAGCTCCGGAAGAAGGCCATCGATTGTCTGATTGGGTGCGACGTAAAACGCCGGCTTGATCATATCGGCGATCGGTTTTTCATTGGCATGCACTGCCAGCATGTCCCACGTTGTCAGGGTGATCACGCCGGTGATATTCGAGGTGTTCTTGTCGTAGACAGGCAGCCGGTTGAAGCCGTGCTTGCGCACCAGTTCGATCGCAGCCCGTGCCCGTTTCTTGCCGATTTTCTCTCGGTCCAGTGAAATAACCTGGGCGATCGGAACCATTGCTTCTGCAACGGTGGTGTCGGCAAATCGGATAACTCGTCGGATGCGACCCCGGTTGGACTCGCTAAGCGCCGCGCTTTGTTCGGCCATGTCGATGAGGGTCCGGAATTGTTCCCGGGTGATGAACAGCGTCTGTTCCGTGTTACCCGCACCAACAAGACGCGCGCAGAATCGCGCGATCCTCGAAAAGATGAAAATCACCGGATAGAACAACTTTGCGCTCCAATAGAGCGGAAAGATGATGACAGGTGTAAGGGTCGATGCTTTCTGCTGATAGACACTTTTCGGGACGATTTCGCCCAACACCAGAAACAGTGGCGTATAGGCCAGAAACGCATATATTTCGCCATGTTGGCCGAACCAGTTGACCATCAGCAGCGTTCCGATGGTGGTCAGCGCAATGGTGGAAATGTTGGTCCCGACAAGCGTCGTGCTCAACAGCACCTCGGGTTTCTGCAACAGTTTCATTGCCAGTTCGGCACCCTGATCCCCCTGCTTCGCCTTATGGCGGAGCTTGATCTTGTCAGCGTTGACCAACGCGATCTCAGAGCCCGAGAAGAAGCCCTTCGCCAGCAAGAGAACGACCATGAGCAGTATCGCCAGAAGCGGATCCATCGTCACTCCTTTGCCTTTTCATCTGACGCGGGCGTTTGCGTTTCAACGGAATCCACGTTCTTTGCGATACGCACACTGGCCACTCGGTGCCCTTTCATCTCCAGTACGGTTGCAGCGAAACCCTCGACAACCACGGAATCATTGGTGCGCGGTAAGCGATCGAGATGGCGAAATACGACACCGCCGATTGTCGTCATGCGAGGATCTTCAATGCCGAAATTGGAGAGATCGTTGAAGTCCGTCAGCTTCATATCGCCCGGAACTTCGTAAACATTTTCATCGTCCTCCTGATAGAAAGCCTGGCTCGGAACGTTCTCGGAAATCTCTCCGAAGATGAACTTGATGATGTCGCGCATAGTGATGAGCCCGTCGACGCCGCCGAACTCGTTCAAAACGATGGCGGCGCGGGCGTTGTTCGCCTGGAAGAAGTCGAACATCTCGTCGACATTCTTGGTCGGCGGAACCACCACCGGGTCATGTAGAATCTCTTCAACACGCAGGGTATTGAGATCCACACCGTCCATGGTCCATTTGAGGACGTCTTCTGCATGCAGAAAGCCGACGAAATTGTCGGCGCGATTGCGGCAAATGGGAACGCGGGGGTGTTGCAGGGCCTTGAATTGCTCGAACATCTCTTGCACCGGAGTGTCGATCTCCAGGAATTCAATCCGGGTTCTGGGGGTCATGATTTCGACGATTTCCGTTTCGCCCGCCTCCAGAAGATTGTCGATGAGCACCCGCTCGGTAGCGTCAAGCACCCCCTCTTCGGCTACATCTGCCAGAACGGTGCGAAATTCGTCGACGCGCAGGAGGTTTTCGGGTGCCTGCTCGCCGCCGACAATCCAAGTGGTAATACTGCCAGCGATCACGCGAACAACACGTCTGAGCGGCGTGATGATGCGGCTCCACAAGGCAAGCGGCGAGGCAACAATTCCGGTGCTGATGCGAATAGGATTGCTTGCCGCGATTGTTTTCGGCGTCACTTCTCCGAATAGAAGGAGCAACGGAAACATGACGATGATGTTAATCCACCCTGCCTGTTCCGGCCCGTAAAGCGCCAGCAGGATACCCGCCATATTTATCGTTGCGGCAATGTTTATGAGTTCGTTGCCGCATAGGATCGAAATGATCAGCCGCCGTGGTTCGTCGAGCAAAGCGTGCAGAGTTTCCGACTTGGGATGGCGTTCGCGGCGCAGTTTCTGTAAGTCCAGTCGCGACAGGGAAAACAGCGCCGTCTCTGATCCCGAAAAAAAGGCGGAACAGCCAAACAGAAGCACCTGCAATGCTAACCGCACAACCATGTCCGGTTCGAGCAGACGTGCAAAATCCGCCGACAAGTATGCGGCAATATGGTTCCAAAATGAATCGACGCCCGACACGAGTTCCCCCATTCGTCCCCGCGTCAACATCAGGGCAATCGCGCACGTGCGAGCCGCAATGCAATTTCGAGCTCGGCTGCGGCCATCGTCAGAATCAAAGTTTCGACCACCACACAAGCACAGCAATTTTACGCGGTTTTCACAACGCGCGATTGACTTGTGTCATGAAACCGTCATTTTTCTGCGCGCTTCGCCGGAACCAGCTTTTTACGAGACGGCAAACTGTATTTGGGCGGTTGAAGTTCTCGCGATGCACTTGCCGCGCAATACAATAACATACGAGTCAACTCGAATTCCGGATCAAAATTGATCTGAGTCATCGCGTCATGTCACATACTTGTCATACTCAATAAAGCGCACAAAACGCGTTCAAACCAGCGGCTTCGACTTCAGCAAGACAAGTGAAGCCGGAGACGAGCGGTTTTTACATATAGGGCAGCGCGCGCGCTTCGGCCGAGGCTCTTGCCAATTGTAGTCGCGACAAAAATTTTGCCGAGCGCGTGTGTGGCTGAATGATGGGAGGGAAGCAATATGCGCAACTTAGCCGAAATCAATGGAGTCGGTGAGGCACTAGCAGCCGCCTTCGTTGAGAAGGGTTACCACAGCGTACAAGACATCGCCGAAGCTACGGAAGCCAAGTTGGCAACCGTGCCAGGGATTAGCAGGGTACGAGCAGCACAGCTGATCAGTTCCGCGCAATTGCTACTCAACGACCCATCGCCGTCCAAGACCATCCCATCAGCAAACGTGACGGATGAAGAGAAGACGCCGGTCGAACCGGTGCAGAAACCGCACAAGGATGCATCATTCACGACCGCGTCCCCGGCAAGCAATACAGGTGTGGACAGACCGACGGTCGATCCCGCGCAAGCCTCCGGCAATGGGAAGCTGCAGTCCAACCCCCCCTCCTCAGCGAGCGTGACGGATGAAGAGAAGACGCCGGTCGAACCGGTGCTGGCGGCGCGCGAGGATGCATCGTCCGAGACTGCGTCCTTGGTGGGCCCAGCCGGCCAGTCCAAAAAAATGAAAAAGGGGGACAAAAAGAAAGATGCCAAGAGCAAGGTGGATAAGAAGAAAACCAAAGCTAAGGAAAAAAAGGACAAGAGCAAAAAGAGTCTAAAGGACAAAAAGAACGAGAAAAACAAAAAAAGGGAAAAGCAAAAAAAGATCAAAAAAAATCAAAAGAAAAAATCAAAAGAAAAATCTGGGAAAAAGAAGTCAGGATCGGGCAAGAAGAAATAGTCACCGTTTAAACCTGATGCGCCCAGAGCTGCGGAACTACCGCTTCCAGTGTCACCGCCCGACGGGTACGTGCACTTTTTGGAGGCTCACATGAGATCCGGAACTGCGTGAAACGTCTGACAGCGGTTTGCGCAATGAGACTCCAAGGCCCGCACAGGAAGAATACATTGAACTTGGGAGAGTTGGCCAATGGCTGGAAGTAACCCGTTTGCGAGCCTGTTTGGAAGATCGCCCTTCAAGCCCATGCAGGAGCATATGCGCGTCGTCAAAAAGTGCGCGGCACAAGTCATTAAGCTGTTTGAAGCCTTGTGCGAGGACGACCAAAAAAAGGTCGAGGCAACTAAAGAACGAATATTTGAGCTGGAGAACGAGGCTGACGCAATCAAGAATGAATTGCGCGCGCATCTTCCTAAAAGCCTTTTCATGCCGGTTGACCGCCGCGACCTTCTGGAAGTCCTCGATCTACAGGATTCCATAGCCGATACCGCCCAGGATATCGCCGGACTGCTTGTCGAGCGAAAAATGGAAGTCGCGGAAGGCATGGACCAACCGCTGCTCAACCTCGTGCGGCGCTGCGTCGATGCCTGCAATCAAGCAGCCCTCATCATCGAACGTCTTGATGAGCTGGTCGAAACCGGCTTCCGGGGGCCAGAGTCCGATGCCGTCATCGAGATGGTGGACCAATTGAACAAGATTGAATCCGACACAGATCAAATGGGGCTGGAGTTGGCGCGGAGCCTTTTTGTTCATGAAGACAAGATGAACCCTGTTTCGGTCGTCTTCTGGTACGACCTCATTCGCATGATCGGAGAGCTGGCTGATTATGCCGAAAAGGTCGGAAATCGTCTGCGGCTGTTGCTCGCGCGTTAGGGGGAAGTCATGGAAATCATTCAGCTACACGGCACGCTGTTTATCGGTGCTGCGATCGTCTTCGGCTTGTATATGACATGGGGGATCGGCGCCAATGATGTTGCCAACGTCATGGGCACATCCGTCGGCTCGGGTGCGATAACAGTCACGACGGCAATCATTATCGCCGCCATTTTTGAATTTGCAGGCGCAGCCCTTGCCGGCGGACATGTTACCCAGACCATCCGCAAGGGAATCATCGATCCCTCATCGATTACACAGAATCCTGAGATTCTCGTATTTGGCATGCTCGCAGCCCTGTTGGCCGCCGCCGTTTGGCTGATGCTCGCCTCAATGCGTGGCTGGCCCGTATCGACAACTCATTCGATCGTCGGTGCGGTTGTCGGCTTCGCCATTGCGGCGATCGGGCTGGAGGCCGTCAACTGGGGCAAGATCGGCCAGATCGTCGCCAGTTGGGTGGTGTCGCCGGTTCTTGGCGGAGCGATATCCTTCGTTTTGATGATCAGCATCCGCAAACTTATCCTGAACGCGGACCATCCGTTCGAAGCGGCGAAACGTTGGGGACCGGTCTATGTGTTTCTGGTCGGCTTCATCATATCATTGGTCACAATCTTCAAAGGCTTAAAACACCTCAATATAGAGCTTAGCGCTCCCGCGAGTTTTGTGATCGCAACTCTGTTCGGCCTGGCGACAGCCGCTATTGGTTACGTCCTCATCCAGAGGGTCAAGGTCGACAAAGACGCAGACAAGGATTTCCACTACGCAAGCGTCGAGAAAGCATTTGTACCAATGATGCTGTTCACGGCGTGCGGCATGGCTTTCGCCCATGGTTCGAATGACGTTGCCAACGGTGTCGGCCCAATGGCCGCCGTCGTCGGGCTTGTCCAATCCGGCGGCGAGGTGGCGCAGAAATCAGAATTACCAATCTGGATTTTGCTGATCGGCGGTGTGGGCATCGTGGTCGGCCTTGCAACCTATGGCTACAAGGTCATGCGAACCATAGGTACCAAGATCACAGAATTGACGCCGACGCGCGGTTTCTGCGCAACCATGGCGGCAGCGACAACCGTGGTGCTGGCATCGCGAACCGGTATGCCGGTATCGACAACGCATATCGCCGTCGGAGGGGTGATTGGGGTCGGCATAGCACGCGGGATTGGAGCGCTGGATTTACGGGTTATCGGCGGCATCATCATGTCCTGGATAATTACCCTGCCGATAGGCGGGGTACTTGCCGCCCTGTTCTACTTCACGCTTCGCGGCATGTTCATGGGCTGACCGAGACACCGGAGAGAAGGATCATGTTTGCAGATCCGTGATAACTCCACTTTCCGCTAGCCTATGCGCCGGATTGCGCATTGAAGAATTCCAGCGCCGGCTCGGGCACGAATTCCATCGGCATCATGCGCCCGCCACGCAATATCATGGCGGTCAGACGGTGTGTGTGGGCAGAATAAACGAGATGATGGCCAACAATGCCCCCGATGTTCAGCCAAAAGGTCTTATCGGGCGATAATGGCGTATGGGCGACAATCACCGGTGCGTGTTTGGGCAGGCCCAGGGTCTGGCGGAATCGTTTTACGCTTCCCTTTCCGTAGCCGGCTGGCCGGTTTCCCTGCCTGAGCCGGTTCCATACCAGTTCATATTGAATGCCCGGATAGCGCTGGATGTTGATCAGGGTATTGCGATCAACCCGAGAGCGGACCGGCGCACCGTGACATCCGGCGAAATCCCTGCCCTGCACGACAAAGGCCAGCCGGCTGAAAAGCGTCTCGATCTCGTTGACATAGGCCCTGCCGCGCCGATCCTTCAGGTGCTTGCGAAATAGCACGCCCTGCGCGACGCCACCCTTACCAACGTCAGACGAAAAACTCTCATGGTTACCGCGGACATAGAAAATATTTTGGGGAAAGCGGCGTTTCAGCATGGAAAACAGGTCCAGTATGAATACGGAGGATTCCATGTCTTCCAATTCACCAGTCTCCTGGTTGTGCACCAGGTCACCCAGGAAGACCAGACAAGCTTTGTCTCGCTCCAGCGCGGCCAGCATTCCCCCCTCCGTGAGGACGCGCAAAAGATTTTCCGCGCGCGCATGGATGTCACCCAGGATCACGACCGTCATGTCGTCCGGGAACCTGATAATGCCGCCAGGGGCGCCTTCGTCATCCAGGTCCCGATAGCCCTCGGCTGCAACAATGGCATTGACTTCATGGATAACTTCAAGCGCCCGTTTGTCATCGAGTTGGGTCAGGGGGAAGCCGAGTACGTCCGGCAAGCGCATCAGGTTTTTGCGGCGCGCCTCCCACACGGGGATCGAAGACTCAAGCGACGAAATCTCTGTCTGCCGGTCCGGATCCAGGGGCTGGATCGTTAACGCGCCTTTTTGATTAAAAATCCGGACATGGCGACCGGCAACCGATTTGTTGAGTTTCAGGATTGTCTTCTGAACGTCGTCGGCGCAGCCAAGCACGGTTGTTTCGCCGGATACAACACGGATGAATTCAGGAACGTCCTTGTAAAAGGCATCGCCGGAATGAACGACCCATTCCCTGTTGCCATCGTTATTGAGTCCCGTAATGGCAAGATCGGGATGAAACTCCAGCGCTACATTGCCAAGCCTCAACTGAAAAGGCTGGCCGTCCCACTCAATCCTGATGCTTGAATTGAGAGTTGCCGGCTCCTTACTCGGCACAATCACTTGCCCGTCGGGGGACTTCTTGAAAAAGCCGCCGAGACGGCCCAGAATCGAGGACCGCTCCGCAAGTCCAACAGGCGGCGATTCAATCGCTTTCGCCTTTTCGGGGTTGGCACTCACAGCTCCGGCGCCTTCTTGCATTCCACAATCTTCATTGGCACGCCTTCGCGTTCCAATCGCACATAGACGTGCATCCCGGAAACCCAGAAATACCACGCGATCGTACGATAGAATTCAACCTGACGGGTGACAATTTCAGGTGTGATATGCCGGTCGTGGGGAAACAAACCGGTCTTTGCCCGCCCGATCCGATCCTCATAAATTCTGTCCGACGACGGCAGAATAAATTCAAAAACATACCGGGCGCGCCAGTCCGTACCAAAAAACCAGGCTTTTGTCGGCGGGATCAAAACGTGCCGAAAGTCCATTTCCAACGTGTCGAAGTTGTCTAGCCACTCATCGTCAAGAACAGTAAGCGCCTCGCGGTGCCCCTTGAACGGAACGCCGAGATGAATTTCACGCGGCCGGAACGTCAGCTCCTGCGCCCGCCACCAGTTCGGAATGGAAAGGTCAATATACCCTTCATAGGGCCAGCCACGCATTTTCCCCACGAGCGTGCTTTTCCCCGATCCGGGCGGACCTGTGATCAGGAACTGACGAAACTTGGGCTCTTTGGGGAACAGCACCCCGTTGATGTCTTGCAATTCCTCGATTGGTGAGAGGATCAGGTCTTTAGCGACAATCATCTTGGCTACCAACAGGGAGATTTGACAAATTGTAACATGCCACGTGAACGAGTCGCTCTTGTCACATTCGGCCGCTCGTCGTGCAAGCCTTCCGCGCGATGGTTAACGAGTGGCACGCCGCGCGATGGCCTTGGGCCGGAGCAGTTTTTTCTGTTGGGCCTCGCGATGCCGAGCCTCTGCTGCGCCTATCATGGTTTGCTGACACCCTTGCGCAGTCTTTCCATGTTTTGGCATGCGTTGCGTATAGCGACCATTGGAGTCCATTTCCCAAACACAGCGCTGATCGTTCAATTGCACGTCAAGGCATGTGCGCAGCCGTTCGCGAAGATTCTCGTCCTCGATCGGCACAATGACTTCTGCTCGGTGCTCCAGGTTGCGCATCATCAGATCGGCAGAACCGATATAGAATTCCTCATCTCCCCCATTCCGGAAGTAGTAGACCCGCCCATGTTCAAGAAACCGTCCCACCACACTGATTACGGTAATGTTGTCGGACAATCCCGGGATTCCGGGCCGCAGACGACAGGTGTCGCGAACGATCATCTCTATTTTCACGCCGACTCGCGATGCGCGATAAAGGGCCTCCGTGATATCGGGATCCTCCAGCGCGTTGGTCTTAAAGCGGATCAATCCGCGAGATCTGTTGGAATTCTTGGAAATTTCCCGGTCGATCTTGTTAAGAAGCTGTTCCTTGATGTCGCAGGGCGATATCAAGATTTTCGAGTAACTCCGTTGCGGTTGACAGCCGGAGGTCAAAAAGTTGAAGAAATTTCCGATTTCGGCGCAGATTTTTTCGTCACAGGTCAGCAACCCGTAGTCCACATACAGCCGCGCCGTATCGGCGTGGTAATTGCCGGTTCCTATATGTGCATATTGGCGCAGACCGTCAAAATCCCGGCGGATCACCAGAACGAGCTTGGAATGTGTCTTGAGACCAACAATGCCGTAAGTGACGTGAATTCCAGCTTCCTCTAGGCGGTTCGCCCACGTGATATTGGCGGCCTCGTCAAAACGCGCCTTGAGCTCGATAGCGACGGCAACCTGCTTGCCGTGACGTGCCGCCTCAATCAGGTGATCGACTATGCCGGTCCCCTCGGTCGTACGATAGAGAGTCATCTTGATACCCAGCACCTTGGGATCGTGGCACGCCTCGCGAATAAAACGAACGACCGAGTTCTGAAAGGACTCATACGGGTGCTGCAGAAAGAACGGCCCCTTGTTGCGAATGGCGTGAAAGATGTTCGGTTCGCCTTCGACCTCCACATTGTCGATCGCATGATGGTCCGGATCATGGAGCTCCGGAATGTTGATCGATGCAATTTCGAACAATTCGCGCATGCCCAGCATGACATCACTTTCGAAGACATCCTCTTCCTCATCAAGGCCGAGTTCGGCAGCCAGCATGCCGCGATGTTCGGGTTTGATGTCGCTCGCCGTTTCCAGGCGCACGATCGGTGCGAATTTCCGGTCACGGACCTCGCTTTCGATCATTTCGAGTAGATCGTCGGCGGTTTCCTCTTCACGTTCGGTGTTGGCGTTGCGCGTGACCCTGAACGCCTCGCAAGTCATCACTTCGACATCCGGAAACAGAACGTCCAGATTGTTGGCCATAACATCTTCAAGAAGAACGAACCTGTTTGATGTGCCGATGCGAATAAAGCGCGGAACATTGTTGCCTGTTGGCACCTTGACGCGGGCCAGAGTTGGTGCTGCCTCGTCTTCTGTTCGGAGCGAAACCAATAGGTTCAATGACAGGTTCGAAATATGCGGAAATGGGTGCGCCGGGTCCATGGCGAGCGGCGTTACCAGTGGGTAGATGTTCTCAAGATAATAAGACCGCACGCCAGCCTGTTCGTCCTCCAGAAGGTCAGCATAATCGGATATCGCGACGTTGCGTGCCTGGAGATTTCCTTTCAGGGCGAGAAAGATTTTCCTCGCCCTCGCTTGAATCTCGCGCACCAGCGAGACTGAGTCGCGAATTTGTTCCTTAGGGCTACGGCCATCGACCGTGGGTTCGTGTATGCCTGCACCGACCTGCTGCTTCAAGCCACCGATGCGTTTCATAAAAAACTCATCGAGGTTGCCGCCAACGATCGCCAGAAACTTTACCCGCTCAAGCAAAGGTGTACGGCTATCCTCAGCCTCGTGCAGAACGCGCTTGTTGAATTCAAGCCAAGTCAATTCGCGATTCAAATACAGTTCAGGCGCCTTTAGGTTCTTTCCAGTTTCGGCGACCGAACGGGCGGCTTTGTCCGCCGCTTCTTTGGCTTTCAGAGCGGCGCGTTCAGCTGCCGCCCTTGAGGCCGCGGCTGCGTGAGCGGCCGCGGCAGTTTCTGATTTTTCAGCCGCTTTCGCCGAGGCACGCATGTCTTCCACCGCCGCCTTCGTTATTGTGTGCGCCTTGCCAGCGGAAACCTGGGCTATGCTTAGCGATTCACCTGCCTGATTGTTTCCGTTGCGGACGACGGTTTCCGCTCTTCTTGCGGCCAATTCCGTTCTCTTCACCGCACGCGAGGCTTCCTTGACTTTCGCCGCCGCTGCAACGGATTCTGCCTTGGCTTGACTTGCCAGTGCCGCAACCCTCATTGCTGCCGCTTCAGCAGAGGCCTCCATCGCCTCAGCTTCCTTCATGAGTTTTGCACAACGCTGTTTGGAAGTCTTGATGGACCGCTCCGCCGGCCTGCCAGTTCGCTCGGCTTGTGCTAACTCTATTTCAGCGCCTTTGGCCTTGGCTGCCGCCTTGATCGCAGCCGTTTCCGTCTTTCGGGCCTCTGCCGCGGCCAATTCACACTCGGATGCCAGTTCTGCCGCGCAAGCTGCCATTTGCTCAGCCGCGGTCGCAGCCTTGGCCGCTGCCTTGGCTTCCTTGTCCGCAGTCGCGACGGCGCGGCTAAGCGCCGTTCGGGGATGGCCGCGTTCAGCCTCGCTTAGAGAGGCCCTGGTCGCTTTCTTGGTCTTAGCGACAGATTTTGCTGCGTTCGCGGTTTGATCAGCGGCTTTTGAAGCTTTCTTACGAGACTTGGTCGCAGCCTTGGTAACCCGGTCGGGGCCCGTCCTGGCAAACCTCATCTTGGGTGAGAGGAGATTGTTTTCGACTTCTTCAATGCCTATCTTTTTGATCGTTGGAATATCGCTTTTTTGCATAACTCACACCTTCCCGGTGATGGCCAACAACAAACGCCACAGCTCTAGTGGGGAGGATTTTAGCAAAGAGGTGGGCGCGGCGTTCTAATCTAGATCAATTTCTGTCGAGATTTCTGGTCGAATAAAAACAGGGAAGATTCGCACCAGGGTTGGACCTTGTATCCACATATGGACGCCTTTAGCGACAAGCGAATTAGACCGTCTGTACCACCAGATGATCGCTCCGGGTCATGAGCGGACTCTAGTCGGTACTGCGCGGAACGTCCGCTATGTGCCATCAGCGGACACCTCAGCTGTCCCCGGTCTGGGTTCATCGAGCACATTGCCGTGAGAGCCATAATCCGCCAACAAGAAGACGGCTTGAACCGGGGAAAATCACCACAAGTCCGGCAAATTCTGGCCCTTTTGATGTCCCAACGGCGCAGTTCAATGAACCCGTCGCCGGTCTATTCCTGCTCTTTTTTTCGTTCCGCATCGGCCCGGGCGAAGCGAACGGTCATGTCGCGCAGTGAGACGAAGCCAACCATCTGGCCTAACTCGGTGACAAGGGCGCGGGACAGGGAAAATTTCGTCAACAGGCGGATGGCGTATTTGATGTCCATGGTGCTGGAGACAGTCAGCACGGGTTTTTCCATGACCTCATAGACGCTGGAGCGTTCCAGAGATTTGTTCTCGCCGACGATCCTGCGGGCGATGTCTGAAACGCTGATCAGGCCGTATTCATCGCCCTCATGGCGCCGGTCGATCACCAGCGCGTTGATCCCGTTGCTTTCCATCAGGTTGACAGCGTCCTGAATGGTAGCGAGGCCGTCGATCACCACGGGTGAAGGGGTCATGACATCGGCGACGGTAACTGCAGGGGGATTGCTGCTCATAGCTCGTTCTCGATTTCCTGTTCGATGGTCTTTATCTGGCCGCTAAGCCCGATCACGTCCTCAATATCGAGCGCAATGGCAATGCCTGTACCGGGCTCTTCCTCAAACCGCGCGGCTTTGCTCAGGGATTCCAGAATATCCCGGCTCAGATGCGTTTCCACCAGCATGAGGATGACATCGCGCTGACCCTCGACAGTCAGGCCCATGAAGGTTGTTGCCGGCTTCAGACCTTCGCCGCGGGCGCTGGTGATGACCGTGCATCCGGTCGCGCCATGGTCGCGCGCGGCATTGATGACAAGATCGCTTTTCTCATCCTGCACAATGGCGATGATCATTTTAAACTTCATGCCGCATGTCCTCCGATGATAGCGAGCGTTTTGCCATCCATTCACTGATCTGAGCGTAGCCCATGACGGTTATCATCGGAAACAGACTCGCGAGCGCGATCAGTCCGAACCCGTCGAGCAGAGGGCTGCGTCCGGGTACCGTCGAGGCCAGCCCAAGACCCAACGCTGCCACCAGCGGCACCGTTACAGTCGATGTCGTCACACCGCCGGAATCATAAGCAAGCGGTACGATCATGCGCGGCGCCCGGACCGTCTGCAGGATGACGATGACATAACCGATGATCATATAGAGATAGAGCGGTGTGCCCGTGACGACGCGGAAAGTGCCAACCGCCAGGCTGATGGCAACGCCGAGCGCAACCGCAATCCGCAGGCCCCATGCCCCGATCGCGCCACCGGAAACCTCTTTGGCCTTAAGCGCAACCGCGATCAGGGATGGCTCCGCAAGCGTCGTCGCAAAACCGACGCAAAAGGCAAAAATGTAGACCCAGTAATATTTCAGCCAAAAAATGCCGGTGCCACCGCCTGTACGTTCGATGAACTCCGGGGCCGTGAGCTGGCGCGCCATTTCCTTTCCCAACGGAAAGAGCGCCCGCTCAAGCCCGACCAGAAACAGCGACAGGCCGAGCAAGACATAGGCTGCGCCAATAGCAATATGCTTCAGATTAGCGATGGGCTCGCGCAGCACCACAAGTTGAAAGAAAACAAGAACGACCGCGATCGGCAGGACATCGAACACCGTGGAGGATATCGTGACGCTGATTATGGTGATCCAGGCGCTCATCATGACTTGATCACAATCCCAAAGATCAGCACGAAGATGATCGGGCACAGACTGGCGAATGCGATCAGGCCGAAACCGTCAATCATCGGGTTGCGCCCACCAATAGACGAAGCCAGGCCAATGCCGAGCGCGGTCACCAGCGGCACGGTGATCGTTGACGTGGTCACGCCGCCCGAGTCGTAGGCGATGCCGACAATCTCCGGGGGCGCGACCGCGGTCAGAACAACCACAATCATGTAGCCCGCGATAATCAGCCAGTGGACCGGCCAGCCCTTTAAAATGCGAAGGACGCCGAGCATGATGGAGGCGCCGACCGCGAGCGCCACCGTATAGCGGAGCGCGGTTGCATAACTGGACTGTGCGCTCGCGCTTTCCTCGATCGCGCCCGCCCGCGCCATGGTGCCGGCGGCCTCGCCGGCTACGGCGATCAGTGCCGGTTCCGCAACAGTGGTGCCGAAGCCAAGCCCAAAGGAAAACAGCATCAGCCACATCAGGCTGCCTTTTCGCGTCAGGGCGTGAGCGAGCGACGCGCCAAGTGGAAATAGCGCCATCTCCAGACCCTGAATGAAGACCGCCAGCCCGATTATCACCAGCAACAGCCCGAACGTAAGGTCGAGAAGATTGGGAATGCCCTGTTTCAGCACCACGAGCTGGAAGAAGGCGACGACCAGCACTATAGGCGCGAGATCCTTCGCAGCGCCGCCGATCAGCCGCAGAACTGGAAACCCCCAACCAAGCATATTCTGGCCCCCGCCGGCTGCTCTTAGCGGTGATACTCAAACGGAAGTCTTGAGTGATCGACCCGGTCTGTCAACTGCGACAGATCAGTCACGCTCAAGCGCCGGTTCCTTGACGTCGACGCCTCCCGGTCCCGACCATCCGCGCCGCACACTTGGCTTCAGCAAGAGAGGCGATGCCATGAAGACCGAGGAACGGGCACCACAACTCGATAACAATTTTGACGTCTCCGGGTCATACCGAAACCGCTTTCGTGGGTGTGAATCGTCTTTGCGTCCCGCTGAGGAGGTAACCAAACTTTGGAGGGAAAGAAGATGAAGAAGACCCTGATTGCACTTTCACTTGCGACATTTGCAGTAGCTTCAGTAGCGCCAGCATTTGCGGCTAACGAAATGAAGCCCTGCACCCCTCAAGATGGCTATCACCTGGATAAAGATGGCAAGTGCGTAAAGACGAAGAAGATGTAAAAAAATACCACAAGCAACATCTGAATCTTACGAGAATGGCGGACCGGATCTGGCCCCCCGTTTTTACATCAAATCTTCTCCGAACATTATCTGCTGCAGAGGAATTCATGGCCGCTTATGACCCAAAGCGGACATCGCCGGCATCTCAAATGCGTAAAACTCCTTGCCTTTAGTGCAAGTTCTGTTCTGCACTAGGCGCGCGGGGCCGTGCCGGCTCGCGCGATGTCGTGTTGGCGTAGCGTCGGAACGGCCTGCAGAGGGAGTTGCAGGAGATGACGTCCGATATCATCAGGCCCCGTCGCTCATATCAGGCGTGGGTCGCGAATGAGACCATGGAGGATTACTCGCTGCGCTATGCGGCGAAGTCGTTCCGCAAGTTCAAAAGCTATGTCATCGTCAATACCGCGCTCGGTGGCATCTCCTTTCTGGCGCTTGAGGCAATCGGCGGCGCGATCACGCTGAGCTATGGCTTCAGCAATGCCATTCCGGCCATTCTCGTCGTCTGCGCGCTGGTCTTCATCACCAACCTTCCGATTTCCTATTACTCGAGCCGCTACAACATCGACATGGACCTGCTGACGCGCGGTGCAGGCTTCGGCTATATCGGATCGACAATAACGTCCATCATATATGCCTGCTTCACTTTCATTTTCTTCGCGCTCGAAGCGGCGATCATGGCGCAGGCGCTGGAGCTGTATTTTTCGCTACCCATCGTGATCGGCTACATCGTCTCCTCGATCGTCATCATCCCGATCGCGTTTCTCGGCATCACGCTCATCAGTCGGTTGCAGCTGCTCACTCAGCCGATCTGGGCCATCATGCTGATCGCACCCTATCTGTTCATCTTCTACAAGGACCCCGAGGTGCTCTCCTCCTGGGTGTCGTTCGTGGGAAGGCGCGAAGGCGCAGACGGTTTCAACTATCTGTATTTCGGCGCCGCCACGGGCATTTTGTTCTCGCTGGTCGTGCAGATCGGTGAGCAGGTGGACTATCTGCGCTTCATGCCGGACATGACCAAGAAGAACCGTGTGAAGTGGTGGCTGGCGGTTGTTTCGGCGGGCCCGGGATGGATCGTCATCGGTGGGCTCAAGATCCTCGCCGGCAGCTTGTTGACGGTCATCGCCATCAATAGTGGCCTGGGGTTGGCCGATGCGGTTGAACCGATTCACATGTACATCAAGGCCTATGAGTTTGTGAGCTCTGACCCAGTGATCGTGCTAACGGCGGCGATGATTTTCGTTCTCATCTCGCAGGTCAAGATCAACGTCACGAATGCTTATGCCGGGTCGCTCGCATGGTCGAATTTCTATTCCCGTATCACCCACTATCATCCCGGCCGCGTGGTGTGGTTGGTGTTCAATATCCTGATTTCACTGCTGTTGATGCTGCTCGGCGTTTTTGAGACGCTGGAAACCGTTCTCGCCGTCTATTCCAACATCGCCATCGCCTGGATCGGTGCTATTTTCGCCGACCTCACGGTGCTGAAACCACTCAAGGTGAGCCCGTCCTATATCGAGTTCAAACGGGCCCATCTGTACAATGTCAATCCGGTCGGCTGCGGCGCGATGGCGATTGCTTCGCTGCTTTCCCTGACAGCCTTTTCAGGGCTCCTCGGCCCGGTCGCCGAAGCCTATTCGGCCGCACTTTCGCTCGGCACGGCCTTCCTCGCCGCCATCGCCATCGGCGTGGCAACCAAGGGCAAATACTACATTGCCCGCGAAGATGAGTTTTCCGACAGCCAGGATGATCAGACGCTGGTGCGCTGTGTCATTTGTAACTACGCCTACGAAACGCCGGACATGGCCTATTGCCCGTTTTACGAGGGTTCGATCTGTTCGCTGTGCTGCAGCCTCGATGCTCATTGCCACGATGTGTGCAAGCGTCCGGCGGAAGTTCAGGTTGCGCGAGAGAGATGGCGTGGCCAGGGCTACTTCGAGCGTCTGATCCCGCCGAACATGACCCAGCGTCTGGCCAAGTTTCTTGGAGTATTTGTAGCGCTGGCTATTGTGACGGCGGCCGCTTTTCTTGTTGCGTATCGCATGATGGAGCTCGACGACGGCATCGGCCAGATAGATAACGCCAGGCTTCTCACGCGGGTCTATCTCGCTTCTCTTGTGCTCATTTGCATCGGCGCCTGGTGGATTGTCCTGTCTCACGAAAGCCGTGAGCTGGCCGAGCATGATCTGGTGACATCGCTGGAAACGCTGACCGAGACCCGCCAGGAATTGATGCAGAGCGAACGCCTGGCAACCATCGGCCAGTTGACGGCGACGGTCAGTCATGAGCTCCGCAATCCACTCGGAACGCTCGTGTCCTCCGTGTCGGTATTGAACAAGTATCTGAGCAAGGCGGAACCGGAGGTGCGGGACGAACTGGAGCGCATGCAACGTAATACCTGGCGTTGCGTACGCATCATTGAAGACCTGCTTGAGTTCTCGCGGGACCGAGATCTGCAGTCACGCCCTGTAGAGCTCGATCGTTGGGTCGCACTCCACCTTGATGAACAGGACATCCCTGACGGCGTGAGATTGCGGACAGATCTTCGCTCCAATGCAACTGTCATGATGGACAGCGAGAAGTTCAGGCAGGCATTCGTCAATCTTGTTCAGAATGCGCACCAGGCCATCGCCCAGCGCGACACTGACCGGCCGCCCAGCGGAGAACTTAACATTCGGACGCGCGCGAACGGCAAAATGATAGAGATCTCCGTCTCTGATGACGGCTGCGGAATTCGTCCCGAAAACAACGACAAGATCTTCAGGCCGCTTTTCAGCACCAAGGCCTTCGGCGTTGGATTGGGCCTGCCCCTGGTCAAACGCATTGTCGAGGTGCATCGGGGCAGCATGGACGTGGACAGCAAATGGGGAAAGGGAACAACGATAACAGTCCGTTTGCCGACATCCGGCACGAATGAAGCGCCTGAAACGCGATCCTCGGCGACCGCAGACTCCAAGCAGGGCGAAAGCGCATGAGCAGAGGTAAGCCCGAAATTGGGAACAATCCCCGTCGCGTTCTGATCATCGACGATGATCGGGATTTTGCGGACAGTCTGGCTCACCTGCTTGCCCTAGAGGGATATGATGTCCAGCGGACCTACAGCGCAGCGGCGGCGCACAAGGCATTGAAGATATTTTCGGCTGAGGTCGCGATTGTTGATATTCGACTGGGTGGCGAAAGCGGTCTTGCCCTTGTTTCAGAAATCCGCCTGTCCCATCCCCATATCCTGTGCGTGATGATGACCGCCTACGCGTCGGCCGAGACGGCGATCCTGGCACTTCAGGAAGGTGCGTATGACTATGTCTGCAAGCCGTTCTATAGCGAGGATTTGACCGCCACTCTGGAGCGGTGTTTTGAGCGCATACGCCTCAGCCGCGAAAGAGAACTCGCGGAGGCGCAACTTCGCCAGGCCCAAAAAATGAAAGCGCTTGGTGAACTCACTGGTGGCATCGCCCATGATTTCAACAACCTGTTGGCGGTGATCATAGGAAATCTGGACCTCGTCGCAGACGATGTGGGGCATGATGCCGATTTGCGCGAATTGATTGATGACGCTTTGTCCTCCGCCCAAAGTGGGAAGGAGCTCACGCACAGACTGCTGGCGTTTGGTCGCCGTCAAACACTGCATCCTCAACCGATCGAGATTCGTGAACTCGTTACCGAAATGCTCAGGCTTTTTGAGCGGACGTTGGGAGAAGGCGTAATCGTAGAACAGATTTCGCAAGAGAATTTATGGCGGATCGAAGTCGACAAAAATCAGCTCGAGATGAGCCTGTTGAACCTGGCGATCAACGCGCACCATGCCATGCCTGAAGGTGGCACGCTGCGAATAGAAACATCGAACAAAGTACTCACGCAGTCCGATACATCATCGCCGGAAAGCCCGCGTCCCGGCGACTATGTGGTGATTTCAGTTGTCGATACTGGGGTGGGGATGACGGATGCGGTCGCGGCCGAAGCGGTGCAGCCTTTCTTCACAACAAAAAAGGCTGGTGAGGGAAGCGGGCTTGGTCTCAGTATGGTGTATGGGTTCGTCAATCAGTCGAGCGGTCACTTCGAGATCAAGAGCGAAGTCGAAAAAGGCACGACGGTAAAGCTGTATTTGCCAAGGGCTGAAAAAACACTCGAGGCGGCAATTGAGAAATCGGAACAGGCATCACGCCACGGCGGTGCGGGTGAGCGCATATTGGTTGTTGAAGACCGGCACGACGTCCGCAAAACCGCCCGGCGCATGCTGACTGGCCTCGGGTACGACGTCATAGAGGCTGCAGATGGAAATGAGGCGTTGGGCGTGCTTTCAGCGGACAAGAGGATAGATTTGCTGTTTACGGATATTGTGCTGCCCGGCGACCTCAATGGGCTTCATCTTGCCCAGGAAGCGCTGAACCGCCACCCGGATTTGAAAGTGCTCTATACGTCAGGCTTCGCGCAGGACGTATTGCAGCATGACGACATGGATCTCGTGCGGACCAATCTCGTGAGAAAACCATTTACCCGGAATGAACTTGCGTTGCGTGTGCGGCAGTCTTTGAAGGCATAGACTCAGCGGCGAACACACGGAGGAGCAAACAGATAGCCGACTCCGCGCACTGTTTTGATGAGATATGGATTATGCGGATTGTCATTCAGTTTGCGGCGCAGTTTGCCGATCAGCACGTCGATACTGCGATCCAATGGTTGCCAATCACGGTGCGCAATGAGATCCATGATCTGGTCTCTTGAGAGAACGCGCGACGGGCGTTGCGCCATGGCGGCAAGAAGTTCGAACTCATAGCTGGTGAGGCTAACGGACGCGCCGTCGCTTCCCGTAAGCTCACGGCGGTTCATGTCGAGAGTCCATCCTGCAAATTCGAGGATTGCTTCATCAGGAAGACGTGCGCGCCTTGCTGAAGCGCGGATGGTTGAGCGACGCAGCACGCTGCGGATACGAGCCAGCAATTCCCGCCGGTCAAACGGTTTGGTGACGTAGTCGTCGGCACCAATCTCCAGGCCAACAATCTTGTCGGCACAGTCGCTTCGGCCGGTAAGCATGATCAGCGAAAGATCGGTTTGCGAGCGCAGCTTGCGCGCCAGCGACAGACCGTCTTCGCCGCCGGGCAGTCGCAAATCCAGTATGATGAGATTGTAGGTTTTGGACTTCAGGGCACGCCACATCGTCTGGCCGTTCGCTGCAGAATCGACCCGATATCCCTCTCTCTCCAGGTAGCGGCCAAGCAACCTGCAAATTCGAGGATCGTCGTCGACTACAAGAATACGCTCCGACGCGATGGGGATATTTGATGCCTTACCCAAGAGAAAACCTCTGCGCCGACGCGGAGGCCGCTTCCTCAGGGTCGGCGACTCTTGACCCCTTCAGGCCAAATGATTGGCCAGTTTTGGCCGAGCCGGTACAAAAAACTGTTCCCGATTACAAAACTTTACACTTATCTCACCGCTGATCAAAAGCCGCTTACGTTTGCCGCGCAAGTTTGTAACGGGAGGAAGTTCAGTGCGTAGTGATCGGCGGGGAACCGGCACGAAGTCGGAGTCTACATCAGATGCCCTGATCGATGCCGTTTACGAATTGGCATTGTCATCGGGTCGCGATTGCAATTGGTGCCAGGTACTGGCTCATCTTTGCCGGGAAATGGATGCATCGGCTGGAGAGTTTTTGCTCCATGACCGGTCATTAAAGCGCGCGCTCTCGCGCCACAGTTTCAATTTACCCCGAAACCTGTCTGATCACGGCGGGAGTGGCCAGGCAATTGCTGCCGCCTGGAGCAACAATTCAGCGATCGGTTATGAGGGGCAGGCATTCCTGTGTGGCGGCCAACCGCATGAGGAAGGCGCAGCGCCACACGCGGAACGTCCACATTTGAGCCAATCTTCATTTCAGCATCTGTGGGGAATCGTAACCCTGGGCCAAAATTATGCGTACCTGATCAGTCTGTTCCGGCCATCCGGCGCGCCGCCTTTCGGATCGGAAGACAGGGCTCTCTTGACAAGGCTGCTGCCCCATCTCAAACGCTCCCGCATTATGCGGGACAGGCTGCATCGTGACGAGCAAATGCGCGAAAGTCTGACGGGACTGATCGACCGGCTACCGGTTGCCTTCATGCTGGTTCGCCCTGACGCTAGGATCGAGTTTTCCAATCGGCTGGCTCAATCCATGCTGCAAAGCAGCAATGGAATTTCAACATCTGCCGATGGCCGCATCTCGACACAAGTTCCGCGGGACACCGAAGATCTGAGACGCCTCATACACGAAACAGCGATGCAATCTGACAAAAGCAATGGCCATGGCAACGGAAGTTCAAATGGTCACGGCGCGCATCTCATGATTTCACGCCGCTCGGGCCGGTTGCCGCTCGTGTGTGTTTTGCACGCGGCGAGTCATCTCAAGCAAATGAGTCCGACACGCCCGGAACGAGGTGTCGCGCTGCTTATAAAAGACCCGGATGTTGACGCACCCGTGGATCTTGCCGACTTCGCGGCAGTGTATCAGCTGACAAAAGCCGAAACACGGTTGACACAGTTGTTGGTCGATGGTCATGGGCTATTCGAGGCGGCCGAAAAGCTAGGTGTCACCAAGAACACAGCGCGGACCCATATGCGGAACATCTACTCGAAAATTGGCTCTAATCGGCAAACCGATCTCATCCGTTTGCATGGACAGCTTCGCATTTTCTGAGCCCCTTTCATGCGGCTTCGCGGCCAATAGCTCATTTCAGGAAAATAGTTCGCATTCCGTCACCTCTAGAGGTGATGCGTCCACCCACGGGCGGCCTCTAGACTTTGAGCAGGTTCGGAATTCAAGGAGGGTTCACCATGGTAAACACCGTCTTCAAAGCGGAAATGAACAAATTTCCTGAGGAACAGGCCGTTAAAACTCACAATCGATGGCACCCTGATATTCCGATTGTCGAATGGTTCAAGCCGGGTGATGAGTTTCGCGTCGAATGCTACGATTGGACCGGCGGACAAATCCACAACGACGACTCCGCAAACGACATTAGAGATGTGGATCTCTCCAAGGTTCATTATCTGAGTGGCCCATTTGGCGTTGAAGGCGCGGAGCCGGGCGACCTTCTGGTCGTCGATATCAATGACATCGGTTGGCTTGAAGATTCCCAATGGGGATTTACCGGTATCTTCGCTCTGGAGAACGGTGGCGGTTTTCTGGACAAACATTTCCCGGAAGCCCGCAAGGCATGCTGGGATTTTCATGGCATCTACACCAGCTCCCGGCATATTCCAGGTGTGCGGTTTCCTGGTCTGATCCACCCGGGACTTATTGGAACACTGCCGTCAGCGGAGCTGTTGGCCGAATGGAATAGGCGCGAATCCGCGTTGTTCAACACCGATCCCGATCGTGTACCACCACTGGCCACCTTGCCCGACGGGATGGCCGGAACCACGACGGCTCTTATGGGCCAGATGACTGGCGCTGCCAGGGATTCAGCGGCGGCGGAGGGTGCGCGCACCGTTCCGGGCCGTGAGCATGGCGGAAACTGCGATATCAAAAACCTGTCACGCGGATCCAAGTGCTACTTCCCTGTCTACGTCAAAGGGGGTGGTCTCTCCATGGGCGATATTCACTGGTCGCAGGGCGATGGTGAAATCACTTTCTGTGGTGCCATCGAAATGGCCGGCTGGATCGACATCGGTGTGGACATCATCAAGGGCGGCGTTGCCAAATACGGCATCACCAATCCGGTCTTCAAACCGAGCCCGGTCGAACCGAACTATTCAGAGTATCTGATATTCGAGGGTGTTTCTGTATGCGAGCAAACTGGTGACCAACACTATCTGGACGCCACCATCGCCTACCGCCGAGCATGTCTGAACGCCGTCGAGTATCTGAAAAAATTCGGATACACAGGCGAGCAGGCTTACATGATCCTGGGCACCGCACCTGTCGAAGGGCGTGTGAGCGGCATTGTCGATATTCCGAACGCCTGCTGTACGGTCGCCATACCGACGGAAATATTCGACTTCGATATCATGCCGGACAAGTCCGGTCCGACAATGTCAATTCCGAAAGGCATTGACGCAGCAAGTTGTAGTTAAGCGTGCAGCGGAGATTGGCGGGTTCCGCTCAGGAATCCGCCGCGTTTTCCACCGGCTGGCTTCCTCCCAAGGCTTGCCAATCCGCTCTTCCCGAAGAGCTGCGTTCAGCGAAGGCACAAATTGCAGAACGCGACAGTTTCAGGAGAAGATGATCATGTTACTAGGACTAGCGTTGCTCTATGTCGGAGCCGTTCTGTTCTTGAACGGGCTTTGGCTCATGGGTCACATTGGTGACCGCGAGATCGCAATCATCAACATATTCGTCGGCAGTCTCACGGTGCTGATTGCGCTTTCTCTAGCATTCGGATCAGGAGCCGATGCGAGTTCGATCAAAGCCGCTGGCCTCACGCTTCTGTTCAGCTTCACGTATCTGTGGGTCGCTTACAACCGTTTCAACGATGTCGACGGGCGCGGACTGGGCTGGTTCAGCCTGTTTGTGGCGATCACCGTCGTGCCGGTCGCAATCGATACGTTAAGCGGCGCGGCGACGACCTGGGACGTGTGGTTCGGCCTGTGCTGGGCAGCCTGGGCGGTTTTGTGGTTCATGTTCTTCCTCCTGCTCGCACTGGGCAAACCGATTGCCAGGGTTACCGGCATGGTGACTGCGGCTCAGGGCGTGCTGACAGGCTGGCTTCCCGGCTATCTGCTGCTGGACGGTGTGATGGGCCCAGCTGCTACAGCTGCCGCATCGGGAGGCTGACTTGTTGAGTAAGGCCGGATGGTCTGCGGGCCGTCCGGTCCTTTTACCGCACATCTCAGAATTTGCATTCAGAGATTTGCAGCATTGTTCGATTGGTTCCAGGATGAAAGGTGAAATCGATGCCATTGTATGAATATGCATGCGGCAAATGCGGCCCGTTCAAGGAGTTCCAAACCATGAGCCGCTGGTTGGACCCGATCGACTGCCCTGATTGCGGCGAACAGTCCGCACGGACTATTAGCGCTCCACAGATTTCGAACGTGCATCCACACACAAAGATCGCCCATCAGCGAAACGAATTGAGTGCCGATCAACCACTGGTGGTGAAAAAGAAAGCTCATGAGCACGGGGCGGCGTGCGGTCATAGTCATGGGCACGCACACAAACACCCCAGCAGCACGCACAAGCATGGGCCCTCCCGCCCATGGATGATCGGGCACTGATTTTCCGAGCGCCGTCTGCATTTGGACCCACGTTTGTTTGGCGCGCGTGCCATTGATCGAGGGGCCCGGTTTGAACGGAACAGAGAAGCAATTGTCCCCTTTGCAAGAGTTCAATATGGCGCTCCAGCACGAGCACGTGTTTCATTTGTCCGCTCATGGCACGAAGCGAACACAGTTCACCATGTCAGCATAACAATCGCCAAAGGGCTAACATCAGCCTATGCCTCTCTGTCCGGATCTCTTCTGTCCGAAAGCATCTGGAAAGTTCTTGAGGCGTGGTTTAGCCGCCATGACGCCAGTCCCCGGCGGATCAACGTCTGCAACAGTCTTGGTGATGTCGCCTCTCTGACAATGGCAGGCCTCGGAATCTCGATGCTGCCTCCCTCGATTTTCGCAGGCGAGCAGCGGCTCAAGCCCCTGGATGCTTTGCCTCAACTGGAGGACCTGGAATTTATCGCGGCCTATCCTCGCAATACGGAGTCTCCATTGATCCGGTTCATCGTTGATATGGCCCAGACCGTCAGCACATTCGACGCCAAAGCAAAATAAATTCAGCTTTCCCAGATCAGTATTGAAGCAGTGAGCGATTCCCGCGTGACGCCACCCAGAACACCTCACAGTTTGTTCGAATTGGCCCCTAGACCAGCAGGACACGCGCAATACCGATCGTCGCAAGTATCGTGAGAAGGACCAGAACCAACTTTCGGAAACTCTCGGGAGATGCCGAAAGATATTTCTTCTGTCCCAGGAAGATACCTATGAACAGGGGCAGCAGCGCAACAAGCGCGATCCACAAGGTCGTGGAAGTAATCAGCCCATTCAAGGCCGAGATGCCCACGCCGTAGACATACATGGCGAAAAAAATTGCGACAAAAATGGCTCGTGTTTGCGGGACCGGATAGTTGACGCCAAGAAAGATTGCCATCGCAATGAGACCTCCCATGGAGGCCATACCGCTTCCGAAACCAAGCAGGAAACCGATCAGACCGGCGAGAGGGCCGGTCATCTTCTGTCCAAAATTGTAGCCGCGCCAAAGCAGCGCCGTCGACAACAGGATCCCGATCGACAGGCACACGCGTATTGTGTCCGCTGGCAGATGAACGAGCAGATATTGCCCGGCGGGCAGACCGACAACACACCCCGCAAACAAGGGCCAGAAAGTAGGAAAATCGATCTGGTGACGTACGCTTGGCAGCATGCGGACGCTGGCGACAATCTCGAGTATGAACAACGCCGGGACCAGGGCTGCCGGCGTAATAACGAGGGATGCGCCGGCAATCACAATTGCCGAAAATCCAAAACCCGAATAGCCACGCACAAACGCCGCGACCAGGACTGAGGCCAGCAAGGCAAAAAGCTGTATCCCGTCAAGAGGCATGGTCATTGTCATGCTGAAATTGCACCAGACTTTTTCTGCTGTTTCTAGTTCGGCATAACCATGCCGAACTGTGGAACCTGTGGTTGCGTCGTTGCACCGGTACAGTTCTGATCCCTATTCAGGAGCGTATGCCGACGGTGTTGAAATTCGTGAATTCATCTCCCGGCAAGACAAATCCGTCTGGCCTGGGTGTTTCAGTTCCACGTCGTTTACAGGATGCTGATCATGGACGATATCAGTAAAGAGCGCTCATGCGGGAATGAAGCTGGCAGTTGATGCTCATTGCCTGGTTTTCGATGTTCTCATTCGAAAAGCACCCGTTGCCCTTGAAATGTCGAGATCGACAGAAGATCATGCGGGAACAGGGTCCGCATACGATCCGACCCGCGTTACAGCAACCCAGGATCATTTGAACATACTTTACGGAGAGCGATTTGGTGACTTCATTCGATTGGAAGCCCGTGGGCGAAATCAACCCGCGCGAACTGGGAAACGCGCGCCATCTTGCCCACAATGGCGCGCAATGGCTTGCCCGTATTGCCCGAAGTTATATTGAGCCGGTTGCCGATGACACCCACGCCAGCCTGAGCTGGGAGAGTGATGGTGATGCGCTGGTGACCCAGGAAATCGCCCCGGGGCTCGTTTTGGAGTTGCGCCTGCCGGAACTGGTTCTCCAGTTCAAGGAAGGGGGCAAACGCGTATCCTATCAATTGGAAATGGATGACCGGTCGCCGGCTAAGGTTGAAGCCTGGCTTCTGGTCGAGCTACTTCATCGTGGGGTTGATCGCGACCGGCTTTCCAAAGACCTTCCATACAAGATCCCCGGGCTCATGACCGGCGATGCCGTAAACTACGCGGCCGATCCCGCCAAGGCAGAACTGCTGGAGCTTTCGCGCTGGTACGCAAATGCTGCGTCCGTTCTTGGCCAGGTCCGCGACAAGCACGCTCTACCCGATGCGAAACCATCGCCGATAAGGTGCTGGCCGCATCACTTCAATATGGACTTCGCTGTCAATCACAACGGCGGTGACAATGACCAGGCCATCAAAGTCGGATTGGCGCCGGGGGACGGCTACTATGGTGAGCCATATTTTCACGTTACTCCCGTGTCGCCTCCCCCAACGCAGGATTTACCCGACATCCCCGAAGGTGGTCATTGGCACACAAAGGATTTCATCGCCGCGATACTCCCCGGTTCGCAGATTGTGGAGAATAAGATGAGCGGGGACGACGTCGCCGGGTTCCTCAGTGCCGTCATATCGGCAGAACGGGAGCGGTCGGGCAATTAGGCAAAAATTCCCGACGCAGTGACTTTTCTCTATAGCGCGGGTTCGAGTGCTGCGGGTTCCGGTTCGACCAGGGAGTATTTCCCCAGATAGGTCTCAAGTTCGCCGGACTTCTTCAAATTCTTGACCGTTTCAACCATCGCGCTCGCCATGGGCATAACCGGGTTACCATCAGCCCAGATAAGACCGACTTCCTGACTGACGACCGGATCAACCAGATCCAACGCTTTGGTGCCAGAATGCAATCCGGGCATGCGCGTAAAATGGCCCGGAATAATCGTCGCGAGATCACTGTATTGCGGCTGGAACATGAGGTGGACAATTGACTCCGATTCCACCTTCACGATCGGCTCGCATCCGATTTTTTTGAAGATTTCATCGACGAATTTGCGTTCATGCATGGAAGGCCGCAGCATCGCCAGAGGGAGTTCGGCGGCTTCCCGCCATGAAATCGACGTACGATCCTTGAATTTGTCTATGTCCGGCACCAGCAAACTGAGCCGTTCGACGTATATCGGCATCTTGCTCAGATGACCAAGCGTGTCATCGTTCAGATAGCTGACGGCAGCGTCCAGTGAGAAATTGCTGAGACCGAGCGTCATTGCCTCAATGCCAATGAACCTGAGGTCGGCGCGGACATCCGGGTGGCGCTCCCGCATATGCCTGACAAGAAGTGGCATCACAGGGGACATGGAGGGCATCGCGCCCATACGAAGATTACCCTTGAGGTTGTTATGCATGAGATCGATTTCGTCACGCATGGCGTCACAATGCGAAATTATGCTGCGCGCCCACTTGGCAATACGTTTCCCTTCCGGTGTCAGGCCATAGTATCGCTTCCCGCGGCCGCGCAGAAAAATCGGAACACCAAGCTCACATTCCAGCTGCTTGATTCCGCTGGACAGGCTAGGCTGCGTTACATGACAACTCTCCGCGCCACGGCCAAAATGCTCCTTTTCCGCAACGGCGAGCAGATACTTGAATTGTCTTAGAAACATTGCCACCCTCCCAAATAGCATGGGTTTTGGTGAGCGGTGTCACATCGCCAGTGTGTCCTGACGAAGATAAACGGCATTTCACTAAACCCGGAACTGATAGAAGTGTTCTATCAGTAAATTGGCAAGAATCAAATAGTCAGTTCCGCTACCGGGAACCTGTTTTTCTCAAAATACTCGATTTTCAATAGTGCCGGAATGGTCCGCCGAAGGGCCAATCGCTGGATGGTGAACAATCCCCGTATCGGTCCCCCACGGGTCGGTGCCGGAACCAGCGAATGGTGAAATTTCAACTGCAATCATAGATTTGACCAAACCCTACATAGCCAATTTGAATATTCATTGTGGTTGTTAAGCCAGAAAGCGTTGCGATAAACTGTCGCAGAAGAAGCACTTTGGTATCGGACCGTCAGGGGACTCCAAAAACAATTTGTTGCCAATTGCACGCGCGCTCGGTCCATCGGAGCAAGTGCAGGCCGTCCGGCGTCCCAATACCATTTCGATGGGAAATTCAGGGAGAAAATCAATGGCCGATGAAAAACCACGCCGGAAAGTCACGATACGGACTCTCCAGAGGAAGATGAAGAAGGGTGAAGCAATCACCCAGTTGGCGGCCTATGACTATCGGACCGCAGTCGTGTCGGACCGGCTTGGCATGGACATACTGTGCGTGTCCGATACGGGCGGCATGATCCTGTTCGGGCATCAAAGCACCGTGTCGGTCAGTTTCGACGAAGTGATGATGATGGCACAGGCGATCGATCGAGGCAGCCAGTATGGGTTGCGTATGGTCGATATGCCGTATTGGAGTTTCCATGTGTCACGTGAGCAGGCGGTCGAAAATGCCGGACGTTTCGTTCACGAAGCCAATGCGGAAGTGATGAAATGTGAGGGCAACCTGCATCACGCCCGCAACATCGAAGCTATTGTACAGGCCGGTATTCCCGTACAGGGCCACATTGGCGTTACGCCGATGAGGATGCCGCAGCTGGGAGGCTTTGTTGCCCAGGGGAAAACTTCAGATCGGGCGAAAGAGTTGATTGACGACGCTATGGCGTTTGTCGATGCCGGCTGTTTTTCGATTTTATGCGAAGTTACGACACAGGAAGTCTGCGAGTATCTGACCGAGGTTTTGCCCGTTCCGGTTATCAGCCTGGGTGCGGGGAACCGCGCTCATGGCGTCCACATTATTTCCTCCGACCTGTTCCATCTTTGGGAGGAACATGTTCCGCGCCATTCGCGAATCTACACTGATCTCATTCCGATCATGGAAGACGTCATCACGCGGTATATGGCTGATGTCGTATCGCGCGATTATCCCGGTCCGGAAAACACGGTTTACATGAAAGACGACGAGGCAGAGGCGTTTGCCAAAGAAATGAAATGGGACTCCAAACTCGAAGAATTGGAGAAAAAGAAAAGCGGAAGCTAGCCGCACGCCGACTGTTCAAGAACATTTTTTGGAAGTTGCAACAAGCAAGGCCCGGTTCCTGAGGGAGCCGGGCCTTATTTTGGGCCTGAAAGGCCAGGAGGAAACCGTTCCCATCAGAACGGCGAATTCATTCCCTCATTCAGCGCCTACCGGTAATTGAAAACGTCCGGTCTCGGATCGGCAATGAAACCGTCCTTGTTGGGCATATTCACTTTCGGCAGGGTTTTGGCGTCCATCACATCCTTGTCGCCGATGACCTTGCCCATACTGAGCACATAAGCCGAAACCGCATAGATTTCGTCATTGCTCAGCGAGCCAGGTTCATTGAACGGCATCGCCCTTCTGACATAGTCGAATAGCGTGCTGGCGTAAGGCCAGTAGCTCTCGACGGTCTTCTTGGTTTTCGGTGTACCGATCGAGCCACGCCCGCCAATCAGCGCAGCACCACCTGTAGCCGCCACACCCTCAAGCTTTTCTCCATGGCATGCGGCACATTTCTCGGCATAGATTTCCGCACCCTTGGCCGGCGAACCGGATCCAGGCGGCAATCCACGCCCATCAGGCATTGCGTCAATGTCTATTGTCGCGATTTCGGCCGCACTTGGTGCTGTGCCAAAATTAAACCTTTCGGCTGAGGCAGGCGCTGCCGCCACAATGGCAATCAGTGAACCTGCGAGGAAGACAGATTTAGTCCAACTATTGAGCATCATTAAACTCCCTTCTCGTCTCCAGAAGTCCACAGGCTTTGGAGACAAGGCTTGATTCCTGACTCGCCTTAAACCTTGTGAGCCGCGTTTGACACAGATCCGTCGGCGCCAATTGCCCAAGCCATGATGCCGTTCAAATGGTAGATCGAGGCGAACTTGGAGTGGCCATTCATGCCGCGCACCTTGTTGATCGCTGCGATCGTCGGCTGCACGTACCCTGTCTCATCGACGCAGCGGCTGGCCAGCAACGCCGGGTTGCCGTCCCATGTCCACGGTATGCGGAAGCGGGTGTGGCAGACCGGTTGTACTGGCCCTTCCAACGCAGCGTGATGCCAGCTCTTTCCACCGTCAGTGGTAACCTCGACCTGCCTGATCTTGCCGCGGCCCGACCACGCCAGACCGGTGATCTCATAAAAGCCCGGTCCGGGAAGTTTCATCTCCCCTGACGGGAAGGTGATCACTGACTTCGCTTCCATGGCGAAGCTGAATTGGCGTGCTTTGCCGCCATCGAGAACGTCGGTGTATTTCGACGTCTCTTCGCGGGTCATGAAGGGTTTGTCTGAAATTTCAAGCCTGCGTAGCCACTTGATGTGGGTGTTGCCTTCAAAGCCCGGCAGGAACAGCCGAAGCGGATAGCCCTGTTCGGGCCGAATTGCCTCGCCATTCTGAGCATAGGCCAACAGAGCGTCATCCCATGCCTTATCAAGGGGAACGCTGCGGGTCATGACCGCGGCGTCGGCACCTTCGGCGAGAATCCAGGCTGCACCGTCCTTGACACCAACTTCGCTCAGGATTGTGGAGAGCGGTACACCGGTCCATTCCGATGTGCTGGTCAGACCATGCGTGCCCTGAACCGTTTTCAGATACGGCGCCTTGAACTCGGTCAGCCCGTTGCCCGAGCATTCGATGAAATACTTCCGCGAGATGGACGGAAATCGCCTGATATCGTCCATGGTGTATTTCTTGGGACTGTCGCACATGCCGTGAACGATCAGGTTGTGGCTTTTGGGATTGATCGTTGGAATGCCACCGTGATGACGCTCGAAGTGAAGGCCGGATGGCGTGATTGTGCCTTCCCCGTCCGCCAGCGGCGTCATTGTCCAGGACGACTCCTTGGTCTTGGTCGGAAATCTCCACCGCGCCTCCGATTCAAACTGGGAGCGCGAACCGTAACCACCATCATCGTTGGTCAGCCGCCCCTGGACCTTGGTCGGGTCGGCTGGCACCTCAAACTCCATCGAACCGGCAGGCGCCTTGGCGTCGGCTTCCCTTGCCAGAGCGCCGGCCGCCGCCACGGTTGCTACCGCCCCGGTTAGAAAGGCGCGTCGGCCGGTATTCGGGTTCGGAAACATGCCTTCCTTGCACTCGCATTCCTCCAGTTCCTGCTTTCGCGCAAGGAGGACGCTTTTCTCCGCCTCCATCATACCTTCCATATGCTGGCGAACATCGTCATCCACCGAGTCGTCTATTCCGGGATAGGTAAGATGGGTGTGTTTTCCACCATCTGTCATCGCTGCAAGCCCCTCCGCTTATTTGTTGAACACACGTCTCCTGTCTCCTGTCTCCGGAAAACGGCAATCGCTCTCCGCAGTCGAATTCTCGACTGTGTGTTCTATTTTTGTTTGTCGCAGAAGCTGCCAAGGCGCCGTTGCATCTTGAGGGAGCTACGGCTTCATCGACCGATAGTTTCAGGCTTGGCCCTTATTGGAAATGGCGACCCGCGACATAATGAAGCATCGTAGGCCAGATCGAAATAGGTGTCACACGGATTATATCTATTAGGAATTAAGTCTCGTCTATTATGATGTCGAGACCCCTCCTAAAGATCAATAATTTCAATGATTTGAAAACCTGAAAGACAATGGCAAGCATGCCGAATATGGCTCCCGGCAGCAAAGAACGACCTGCCACGCCATGAAGGCACACCCCAAATTTCAGGACGAAACCAACAGGAAAATACTTCGCAGAAAGTTGGCTGCAGCCCCATTCAGGTGGCTCAAACGGTCAATTCAAAAAACAAACGCCAATACTGCAACGACGGCCAAAGCGATCAAAGGCCAAGGTAGAACCCGTCCAGACATCTTGGTTTGGCAGTCATAGGCCATATCGCATCTGGCACACGTGCCAGGCTGTTCTGGCATGCACGCCGGTTTGTAGGCCTTGCCGACTTTGTCAGTCATGTCGTCTCCCTTCCTTAACGGCGAATTCCGGGTGCGGCCCATCCACACTATATGTTTGGAATGCTACCGTTTTTTGGGGAAATGCGTCTTGACCTGGATCAAATTCGAGGACGGCACAGGTGCCAAATAGGGGAAATTCGCGGTTATCGGAACACTCGCGAAATTGACCTGTAGTCTGCGTTGTTCAAACGGTGTCAGAAAGGCTGCCCGACAGCAACGCTAGTTGTTCAAAACATCCATAAAATTGTTCGCGATCATTCCAGCGAGACCACGCATGAAGAGATAGCCGGCTCCAGTATCCTGACTGAAAATTTCCAGAAGTTTGTTGCCGTCGATGACAAGCAGAGTCGAGTTTTCAAGGCAGGAAGCTGTCGCCACGCGTCGCGGATGATCGTCGATAAGCGCCGCCCATCCAAAGAGATGCCCTTCAGTCATGATCGAGCCAGAGGCACCGGCGCGGTTGCCAGCGCCAAGCGAAAACCGGACCCGGCCGCTCGAAACCACAAAGATGTCGCGCGCATCGTCACCAAGCGAGTAGACGCTGTCGCCTTCTTCAAAATCACGCTGCTCGGTTATTCCAGCGATGACCTCAAGCGTGTGATCCGAAAGATTCGCAAACTGGCTCGCCCGCTTGAGGGTCTCAAGAATGGCGGTCTTTTCATTCATTTTCCTGCTCCAAACTCAGCCCAGCTGAAGGTTAACCACCTGGGTCTGACATACGACATCACTCCTGGAACCCCGATGCAAAAGGAAGGGGTCGTCACTCATTTCTCCGGTCGAATTAGCTGAACTTGTCGTAGCGGATCATCTCCGCCGGCAATCGCGCATCCATGATGAGTGTCCTGATAGCGCCATCGACCATCGGCGGTGGCCCGGCAATATAGGCCACGACATCGTCATAATTTCCCGACATCCGCTCCGAGGCGACCGAATGAACAAACCCAGTGGCAAAATCCAGCGTCCCGTTGTGTGGTGTTTCTCTGGGGTCGACCTCCTCATCCGACAGAGCAATTGTAACATTGAGATTGTCCGGATGGGCTGCGACAAAACTGGAGAGTTCATCCAGAAAGAACGCATCTTTCAAAGTTCGGACACCGAAGAACAAGTTGCCCTTGTGGTTCGCAAAATGTCGCTCCTGGCAGCCGCGTGCGAGGATCGACATCATGCCCGCGATACCAGAGCCTCCAGCAATGCAGAGCACATTCTTGGCTTCGTCAGGCTGAAATGTTGCCCGTCCAAGCGGGCCGCAGATTTCCGCCTCGGTTCCCTCAACCTCTGATCCGAACAACCATTCCGAAAACCCGCCATCAGGCTTCTTTTTGACAACGAACTCAAGCCGACGCGTGGCTCGTTCGAAATTGACCATCGAATAGGCGCGTCCTCCATCGACGTCTGGAACCTGCATAACGACAAACTGTCCGGCATCGAATTCGATTGGGTCAGCGAGTTCAATTTCGAAAGCAACAACGTCATGGGTGAGGCGCCGACAATTGGCAAAAAGGCCTCGCGTCGAAACTGGCGCAATATAGTCGTCCGGCACGACATCCATTTTCGCGGGGACCGCGATCTCACAATCGGCGGCTGCGTGCGCCTGGCACATCAGGAATTCGCCACGGTCCCTTTTGAGATACGTATTACCCGGTGCTTCGGGCCACAAATCCTTGATGGTCTCAAGTTCCCGAACACGCGCCTTGCACGTGCCACACGTTCCGGTGGCGCATTCATAGGGCAGAGCCAACCCACTGCGCAGGCCCGCATAGAGGATGCGCTCACCCTCATTGCATTCGAATGTGAATTTGTCGGTTTTCGAGCGTCCGCGCACTTTCATCGCAGTCGCCCTCCACTGATCCTGCTGAAATCGGTGGAGATCAATTGATCAATCCCAGAAGCTGTCGTCGTCGTCGTCCGTTTCCTCATCATATTCATACTCGAGTTCTTTCTCGATATTGACGAGGACGTCGCCATTGTCCTGCTTCACTTCATATAGCAGCAGCGGTTTTTCCGCCTCTCCACGCATTTCGCCAGTGCGCATGTCCCACTGCCAAAGGTGCTTCGAGCATGTGAGCACCCCCGCTTCACAGATCCCCGATTCTTCAAGCCGCTCTTCCATGTGAGGACACAGTGGCGGATAGGCCCTGAACTCATCGCCCAAATTGGCGATCAAGACGGGGACACCCTCAACATCGAATTGCTTTAGGCTTTTTTCGGCAACTTCACTCGCCGAGCAGACACGTTTCCAGCTCATCCCCCTGCACCCCCCAATGCTCGATGGGGCCCTGCCCCGGTTTGCCCCCAACTAATCTCAACCCGTCTTGGAGAAGCCTGACCACATTGCGCCACGCCCTCACCACAGTGAGCACAAGATGCACCAATCAGAGCTCCAGATGAACAGGAAAGCAATATCACGGTCACGTCGGCTGGCCTCAAATGGGCCAGTGCGAACCCTTGTCGAGACGCCGAGTTTCTAGTCTGACCTCTCGTTCAAGAAATTTGGCCTGACCATTCTCGATCTTCAGCTTGTCCATATACTTGCCCACCAGAAACAGATGGTTTTCACCAGAATCGAGATGGGATGTCTCGCCATCAAGCATATTCTGATAGACGACCAGCGATGTTATAGCCGTTGCCGTCTTGCCATCCTTGTCAACATCCACCGTGTAAACCGTCGAGTGCCGTTTGAGCGGGGAATGGTCAGTATTATGTTTCGGCAGCTGTTCTGTCATCGTTGAAAGATGTTTGTGGTCGGCCGAGAAGTAAGTCATGTCGTAGTTGATCTCGGGGCTCCAGGCCTTGATCGAATACTGAAAACCGTCGTCGCACAGATCGAGCCAGTCGCTCCATTTTTCCTCATCGAGCAAGAGGCACGAGCGATAGATCGTGTCCTTGACAGCCTCAACGGCCCCATTTCCGTTAGCGCTCATTGCACAACCTCCGATTTTCACTGGCGCAACGGGCGGCCAGTCCTGAGAAACGTCCCGTTGCCGATATATGGATGCCGGATCGTCTTCGATCCCGCCTACTCTGCGGCAACCGCGGGTGCCGTGTATTTCTGCATCGGGTCGCTGGGAAGGCGGTCCATCCACTTGCCCCATTCATCGTAGTAGTGGCGCAAGCCGACCTCATCGTGGATGTAGTTGTCCTCATGGCGACCGTGGAGAATACGGCGCGGTTCAGAGCCATCGTTCATGGTGGCACCCTGCCCCGTAACGCCGATCAGGTCTTCATGCAGGTTGCGGCCGAAGGGGCCCCAGATCGAGTTGTGATGCTCTATCCTCGTCTGGCGCTCTTCCGGCGTATCGGCTTTCACACCCAGACCGCGGAATTCAATCATCACCTTGTTGGGTCCAAGCGGTGTCATGATATCGCACCGGAGCGCAGAGCCACGGAGGTTGAAATTCATTCCCGGGAACAGGTCGATCATGAACCACTGGTTCGGCGGGAATTTCGGGAATGACAGCTCCTCGCGCGATTCAAAACCTTCATACTCGTCATAATTCACTTCGAAGGACGTCACGTTCACATGCCCGTGCTCGAAGCCGATATTCTTTCGCGCAAAATACTCGTCGTTAAAGCCCGTGACCCGGTTATGGTAGTGCATGAAGTCGTGATAAAATTCGCTGTTTGTGTCGTGCCAGAGCTTGTAGTTCGTGTTGATAATCGCCTTGTGGTAGTGAAACACCTCTAGCGGCTCGGCATCAATCGACTCACGGATGCAATCAAACGGTTTGCCGGCCCATTCTTCTAGCGAGCACTCCGGTTTGTCGTCGAGACAAACCCATACGAACCCGCCCATAGCAACCTCGCAACGAAGTCGGCGCAAACCTGTATTCTCTTTGCACAAGCGATCCTGATAACCTTCTTTCTCGCGGGATATGTAGACGCAATTGCCCTTCATATCGAACTGCCACGCATGAAACATGCAGGTCATGCGCTTCGGGTTTCCCGAGGGCTGCCCCTCCAGGAAGCTGCCCGCCGGCCGCCTCTCGATCATCATCCCCCTGTGGGGGCAGACATTCAGGAATGCACGAACCGTATTGTCCGGTCCACGTGCAACGATAACCGGCTCACGCGCAATCGTTGTCGTGCGAAAATCATAAGGCTCGGACAATTCAGATTCATGGCAGACCGGAATCCAGGTTTTCTTGAAAATTTTCTCAAGTTCTTCCTCGAAAATCTCCGGGTCGGAATAGATCCTGCTGTCAACCCATTCACCGCGCTGCAAATTGGGATCTGCCATCCACTGCTTTTGGTTCCGTGCCGGCATTTCGGTGTTCTCCTCTGCTATCCTTGTCTGCTAACGCGATCATTTGTGGTGGCTCACACGAATAGATATTTCGGTAAAGCGCCTGCATTAATCGAGATTACCATGGCGCCGCATGTGATCGCTGCCATGATGCTTCTTGGGCGCATCGTAACAAGAAATGGTTTCCTTGGGGAGATAAGGCCGGATCGAAAGTTTTTATTAGTTGATAGACACAGCCTTTAAGAGTAGCCACATCGCGCGCCGCACCAATTAAGGGGAATCCTGGTTAAATTTCACCGCATTGAAACAGCCGAAAAACTATTGCAGTCCGGATTACCAATTGCCCCGCAATGTCGCTGATCACCGGAAACTGCCGATGGGTCATGACTGTGCTCCGGTCGCCGAGGGCTTTCCGGTTTTGCATCATCACCAAAATTCTGGCCTTCCAATATTTGCCGATATTGCTAGGGTCACCTTCACCCCAAACAGGTGTCATTTCGACTATTTGCTTCAAATTCCCTTCGCAAATGCCTTTCATAGACGGTGCCTATCAGGAATTTGGAAACAACAATTTGCAAATTGCGCTCCGGAACGTGGCATTATGACACAAGAGACGCGACCCGGTGTCACACTGAGCGCCATTGTGTTGGCCTAAATTACGCTCGGTTGGATGTGATTTTGATTGGTGTACAGCGATTTGCGTCCGTGAGTTGAACGAATTTTTGAGACTCGTTCGAGGCGGCATAAGTCGTCGCCTTCGGCGTGTCACGGGACAGGGGCAATCTTCGTTTACCCGACAAGACCGTCGGGATTCTGGACAAAAAAACAATTCTAAGAACTTGTTTTGTAAGAAGCCAAAGGGAGGAACCTATATAATGAAAATACTGAAGCGAAGTGCACTCGCTCTATTGGCAGGATTGGCATATTCCGCACCAAATGTAGCTACTGCCGAAGTCGGCTTTGGCAAGCCGGGCGAACCGATCAATCTCGTCGTCGGTTACCAGCCCTACTACACAGAATCCTGGTCCGGTGTTGTCATCAACGGAAAGCAGCTTTGGAAAAAGCATCTGCCGAAGGGCTCAACTGCCAAGTTTGAAATCGGCCTGCAGGGATCGGTGATCGTAGGCAAGCTGCTCGGCGAGAAGAACCATCTTGGCTATATGGGCGATATGCCGGCGATTGTTTCCACAACCAAACAAGACAAGGTTGACATGCGCATGATCGCAGTGCTGGGCACATCGCGCCAGCAGTGCAACGTGTTCCTGGTCCGAAACGACGCACCGAAATTCAAAGATGGCATGGAAGCCGTCAAATGGATGAACGACAAGCTCGTTGCAGCACCAAAGGGTGCGTGCACCGACCGTTTCGGACGTTGGGCCTTTGAGCAGGCCGGCATCAAGCCGAAGAAATATCTCAACATGAACATCGAGGTCATCACTTCGAGCTTCAAAAACAACAAACTCGACGCGGCTGTTATCTGGGAACCGACTGCATCGAAGATCCAACTCGCGGGTCTCGCCCGGCGGGCCGCATCCGGCGAGAGTTTCAAGGGCACTGACGGTGGTGACGCCGGCTTCCTGGTGATGCTCTACGAGATTATCAAAGATCGCCCGGACGCACACAAGGCCTGGCTCGAAGCCGAGCTCGATGCGCAGATCTTTCTAAAAGATCTCAACAACGCCAGTGACGTTGCCAAGATGGCCGATGATCAGACCGAAGGCATGCCACGCAAAGTCCTTTGGGCATCGCTCTACGGTTATAACCCGCCAGAGATCGGCGGCGGTCCGGACAAGCTCACCCTGGACTTCATCTTCAACGACAAGGTCCAAACACTGGTCAAGGCAGCAACCAAGTTTCTGCACGGTCGCAAAGTGGTCCCCGATGCGGTTCTGCGCAAGGAATCGATCTGGGATCAGGTGGCGCGTGACGTCCTGAAGGCGCGTAACATGTCGAGCCCGATCGGCTCTGTGAAAGAGCAACCCGCCTCGGCATTCAAAAAATAAAAAACGTCGAGTTACAAATACATTACCGCGGACTCCGGATGGGCAATCCGGGGTCCGCTCTCTGACTCTCCATCGGCTTTCATGAATTGTGGTATCATTCGTTGGAGTATGGGTGATGGCAAGGGGGCTCCAATTGAGGGACATGCCAGTTCAGGCGACCTTGCAGAAATTGCCAGGAGAACGCGGGCAAGGAAGATATGACTGATCAAGCGATTTCGGGGATTGACACCAGCAAGGCACAGGCGGCGCCAAAAGGATTGATGTACGCGTGGCATCGATTGAAAAAGAGCTTTGGAACTCCAACGCCATACCTGATGTTCTTTGGCATCGTCCTTTGGCTGGGCACCTACTACCTATTGACGGAAGGTTGGAAAGTACCCCGATTCGAAAAGATCCCCGGGCCCGTTGAAGTCATCACGGAATTCTTCAGCTACGATCCAATCTGGGGCACATCGCTATTCACAGAGGACTTTCACACGAACGTTTATGTGAGTTGTCGCCGAATTTTTATCGCATTTGCCCTTGCGACCGGCCTGGGTGTGCCTTTGGGCCTGTTTATGGGCTGGTCCCGCAAGTTCAAGGACTACACATTTCCCATTCTTGAGACTCTGCGCCCGATCCCAATCCTTGCCTGGGTGCCTCTGGCGATCGTCATGTTTTCAGGATTTGAAACGCCGATCATCTTCCTGGCGACGCTTGCTTCGTTTTTCGTCACCACGCTCAACACGTTGCTGGGCGTGGAGTCGATCGATGAATCCTATTTCCGCGCCGCCGGCTGCCTTGGCTCCAAGAAGCACCATGTCTTCTGGCATGTGGTTGTACCGGGCGCGATGCCGTTCATTTTTACCGGCCTGCAAATCAGTATCGGTGTTGCCTGGTTCTCGCTGGTCGCTGCGGAGATGATTTCCGGTGACTACGGCCTCGGCTACATGATCATGGATTCCTACATGGTGAACAAATACGTCTCAATGGTCATGGCTATGATCAGCCTGGGCTTCGTTGGCTGGATCACATCCGCGATGGTGCGCTGGGGCGGCAATAGGATGATGCAGTGGCGCGTCAAGGCGCTTGCTCTCGAGGGTAGATAGACGCAGTGGAGGCTCAACACGAAATGGCCGCAAAGGCAAAAACAACCGCTGGAAAAAAAACCCAGTCACGCGGCACGGGGCGCGGGGCTATTTCCATTCGCAATGTCACCAAAATCTATGACCCCGAGGGCGTCAATGTGATGGCGGTGGACAATTGCTCCATGGAAATCGAATCCGGCGAAGTCTGCATGATTGTGGGACCTTCCGGGTGCGGAAAGACAACATTGCTTAACGTCATTGCCGGATTTCATTCACTGACATTCGGCGAGATCTATCTGGATGATGAATTGCTGTGTGGGCCTGACAAACCTCTGGCCGACCAGGGCGCAGACCGGATGGTGGTGTTCCAGAATGGCGCTCTCTTCCCTTGGAAAAGTCTGCTGGACAATGTCGCTTACGGACCAATCGTTCAGGGTGTCATGTCAAAATCGGACGCCCGGGACAAAGCTCGCGACAACCTGGCCGAAGCGGGGCTCGGTGAAGTCGCCGACAAGTTTCCCGGCGAGGTCTCGTCGGGCATGGCCCGTCGTGCCGAAATTGTCCGCGCGCTGATAAATGATCCAAAGGTTCTGCTTCTGGATGAGCCCTATCGGGCTATGGATGCACTGACGAAGTCCATCATGCATGAATCACTTCTGGAAGTGTACGATCGCACAAAGGTTACGATCTTTTTCATTACGCATGACCTGGAGGAAGCAATTTTCCTCGGCGACCGGGTGGTTGTCATGACCACGCGGCCGGCCAGAACCAAGAAGGTGGTCGACGTAAAAATTCCTCGTCCACGAGACTACAAGCTGCTTTCGTCAGAGCAGTTCCGCGTTCTCGTTGAGGAAGCCAAGGACGCGGTTCACGAGGAAGCGATCAAGGCCTTTGAAGCCGGCGAACGTGAACTGGCATAAAGATCGGCAATGCTTACAGGGAGCAATCGTGAATGACTGATGCCGTGCAAAGCAGCCACGACACGCCATTTGTGGTCAAGCGCTCGAGATTCCGGAAACTTCTGGACAACAAGACGCTTTGGCGTGGCGTTGCCGCACTAGTCTTGTTTATCTTGTTCTGGGAGGTTTGCTCGCAGGCCAAGCCATGGTTTGGCTTCCAGGTCCCGTGGATTGGCAAGATTCCGCCGCCAAGCGACGTGTTTACGAGCTGGGCAGACGTCGTGCAACGTCCCGGTTATTGGGAGAGCTGGTATCTCAGTTTTTTCCGGGTGTTTTTCGGCTTTCTGATTGCTCAAATTATCGGCATCCCATTTGGACTGGCGCTTGCCGTAAACAAGTACTTCAGAGACATCTTTTTCCCGCCATTCGAGATTCTTCGGCCAATCCCGCCGCTGGCATGGGTGCCCGCGTCGATCATATTCTGGCCGACAACAGAGCTCTCGATTGCATTTGTGACATTCCTCGGCGCTTTCTTCACGATCGTGATCAATGTGCTCGGCGGTGCGCGCACTATTGATATTCAATATTTGCGGGCAGCCCAGTCCATGGGCGCATCGCAATGGGATCTTTTCAGAAAGATTATCCTGCCCGGAACGCTGCCATCTATTTTCACCGGTGCGGCGGTTGGCATGGGTATCACATGGGAAGTGGTGCTGGCGGCTGAAATGATTTCCGGTGGCGGCCAACAATCGGGTGGCGGCCTCGGCTTTTTCATTTGGAGCTCCTATATGGGCGGCTCCATGCCTCAGGTCATTGTCGGCATGATCAGCATCGGTATTGCGGGTTATATCTCGAGCAGTTTGATCCGGTATGTCGGGTATGTCTCCATGCCGTGGCGGCGTCTGTTCTAGAAGGGTCATTACTGGGAAATACGATGGCAAAAAAACCAACCAAACCAAAAGCCAAGGCCCGCACTGCGCGCAAAGCCAACGGGAAGGCCCGCGCTTCGCGCAAAGCAGCTGGCAAGGCATCGGCTGCCCAGATAGCGGACCAGAGCGGTCTGGTGTTGCGTGACGTATGCAGGGGTTACGGGGAGGAGTGGGAACGAGAGGAGGTTCTCACCGATCTCAGCCTGGATATCTTGCCTGGGCAACTTACGGCAGTAGTGGGCCCCTCAGGTTGCGGCAAGTCCACTCTTGTAAATCTGGTTGCCGGATTTGATCATCCAGACAGCGGGCAGATTCTGATTGACGGGAAACCTGTCACCAAGCCGGGCAAGGACCGGATGGTTGTCTTCCAGGAGTCGGCGCTGATTCCATGGCAAACCGCATATCAGAATGTGGTTTTTGGACCTAAACTGCGCGGTGACATGTCACCAGATCAGATCAAGGCGGAGGCCGACAAACTTTTCGAAACCGTTGGTCTTGTTGAATTCAAGGACAAATATCCCATACAGCTCTCGGGCGGCATGCAGCGCCGCGCGGAACTTGCCCGCGCCATGATAAACCAGCCGAAACTCATGATTATGGATGAGCCATTCCGTGGCCTGGATGCCATGTCGCGGGAACTCATGCAGGAGTTCTTCCTTCGAATATTTGAGGAGAGCCGAAGGACCCAACTCTTCGTTACCTCCGAAATCGAAGAAGCAATTTTCCTTGCAGACCGATTGGTCATCCTGTCGAACAAACCGGCTCATGTCAGGGCAATCATTGATATCGAACTCGACAGGCCGCGCGAATTCCACATGTTGAGCTCAACAAAGGCGTACGAATACAAACGTGCAGCAATGGAAATTCTGCATGAAGAGGCCTTGAGGAATTTCAAGAGCTCCGGCACCCAGTCCGACTTCGTTGAGGCATTCTCGGCGCGGAACGAATAATACAGATGCAATTGCTAGACCTTTTGCTTCAGCGGGAAGCTATAATCGGGTTTGCAATTGGCGGAGCAATAATCTCGACAATTGGCAGTTATCTGCTGCGCAAAAACTCAACCACCAATCCGAACACAGCGCGGTTCATCATGCGGACCGGTTACGCCATTTCATGGGCGAGTGTTGGAATTTTCATTGCCGTCGGGTTTCTGTCCGGTTGGTAAGTTGACAACCTCGCCATTGCCGCCAGACTACCGACAGATGTCATGACAGTCCTATTGGAAGCCAAAGACCTGAGCCGATCATTCGGCAATTTCGTCGCAGTGAAGGACGTTTCATTCCAGATCAGTAAAGGGAGTGTTGTCGGCTTTCTCGGACCCAATGGTGCTGGAAAATCGACAACCATGCGTTTGTTGACTGGGTATCTGCAGCCTGACCGGGGCACCGCCATGATCGCCGGACATGACATTGTCATGGATACGCGCCGGGCGCGTGCAAATCTCGGTTATCTCCCGGAGGCAGCAACCGGATTTCCAAATCTCACTGTTCGGGAGTTTCTGAAATATTGCGGCGAATGCCGTGGATTATGGGGATCAGATCTTGGCACCGCCATCGACCGGGTATGCCATGAAACAGAGCTGACATCCGCTCTGAACCAGAAGATCCATACTCTTTCAAAAGGCTGGAGACAACGTGCATGGTTCGCCCAGGCAATTCTCCACGACCCGCCGGTGCTCATATTCGATGAGCCAACCGACGGCCTCGACCCGAACCAGAAGAACCATGTCCGTAAATTCATAAAATCGATTGCACCTCACAAGGCGATCATATTGTCGACCCACATTCTGGAAGAGGCAGAAGAGATTTGCGATCGCGTTGTCATCATCGCAGACGGGAAAATCGTCGCCGACGACTCGTCGAAAAAACTGTTTGATCGCAAGGGGCGCCTTGCCCGGTCTTTCCAGCGCCTGACGGCGCCGGAAACCGCAAAGGTCCGGCACTAAAGTCCATGACTGACAGTCCGGCAGACTTACCCTCTTCCAGCTTTTTGTCACCGCTTTATGCTGTCTATCGGCATGAATGGCGGCAGCTCGTCTATTCTCCGCTGACCTATGTTTTCCAGATTGGTTTCCTGGCTGCACTTGCCGCCTGTATTTTTCTGATCGCCGATTTTTATGGAAGTGATGATGCGTCGATCAGGCCAATGTTGGTTTTTCTGCCATGGGTCGCGCTCATTCTGGTTCCTGCTCTCGCAATGCGCGCATGGACCGATGAACCCGGTAATCGAGGCATTGAACTGACGCTGACTCTGCCTATTCCTCTCTGGAGCATTGTTGGGGGAAAATTTCTGGCAGGCGCTTCTGTGCTGCTGTTGGTACTCCTTTTTACCTCTCCCTTTCTAGCGACCGTTGCATATCTTGGCGAACCCGACTTCGGCGTCGTTTTCTCGGGCTATCTTGCGGCCGCCTTGCTGCTCCTCAGCTTCTACGCGATTGCCCTCTTCGCTGCTGCGGTGATGCGAGAACCTGTTGGCGCCTTTGTGTTTGGCGTCGCCTTGCTGTTTTTCCTGCTGCTGCTGGGTTGGGATGTGTTCGGACGCCTGTTGCGTGACCAGATACCGGCAGAGATATACGGCGTCATTTCCAGTTTCAGTCCGAAATTCTGGCTGAACCGACTGAGTGATGGCGATATCGAGTTCGCAGGTCTTTTCTATTTCCTTGCTCTGTCGCTGCTGTTTCTGACTGCAACCGTCATGGTGATAAGGGCGCGGGGGACAAATCTGGGAGCCGGCACCAAATTGGTTCGGGGTATGGCTGCAGCGGTCGGCATGCTGGCGGTTTTTGCGGTCTTGCTCGTTGCGGCCCGCGATGTACCCATTGGCATTGATCTAACTGCAGCAAAGGAATTTACACTGCATCAGGGAAGCCTGGACGTTGTTGAGAAGCTACCTGATGGCGTGGAAGTCGACTTTTTCTGGAGCGAAAATGAGGCTTCCGTACCGGCCGCGATTAAATCTCACGCGCGGCGTATCCGTGACCATTTGCAAGCAATTGCCGCCCGTGCGGACGGACGCGTCACACTTAGAATTCATGACCCCCAGCCCGATAGCGAACAGGAAGAGGAAGCATTGGCGGCAGGTTTGCGCAAAGTGCCAATGTCATCGGGAGATTCCTTTTTCCTGGGGGCAAGGGTGCGTCATGACAAGCGCGCTGGCGCAATCCCGTACTTCGATATCCGGCGTGAGCGGTTGCTCGACTATGATGTCGCGGTCGCCTTGAACGGGCTCACCAAGAGCCGAACGCCAAAGGTAGGCATCCTCAGCTCGCTGTTTCAATCACGGCACGCATCAGACGCGCGCGAGGGGTTGTCGTTCATAAGCCAACTCAAACAGGCATACGACATCGCCGTCATACCCCATTTCACGGCAAAAATTCACAAGGACCTCGACGTTCTGCTCATCATCGACGCAACCATCCTGCAGCGAGAGATGCTCTATGAGATTGACCAGTTTGTCATGAGAGGTGGCAGCCTGATCGTCATGATGGACCCGCGGGTTCGCTTCAATCCGGCGAGCAACAAGGTGACGCCACTCCCCTCAAAAGAAGTGAATGATATTTCCGATCTTCTTTTGCGATATGGCCTGCGCTATCAGGGCGAGAAAGTCGTGGGCGATGTGGAACTGGCTTCATTTGTTGTCGACAATCAGCAGCGGCGGCTGAGTTATCCCTTTTGGTTGCGCATCCGGCAGGAAGGCCTGGCAGACACCAATCCCGTTACGGCGAACCTGAATGAGGTGTTCTTTGCCGAGCCTGGCGCACTGGAAGTTCTCGACGAGGAACGGGCCGTACCGATCATTACCACCACCCAGAAAAGCGGGACGCTTGACCGCGAGGCGTTTGAGGGGGCGGAGCCGAGCAAGCTGTCCGCCGGGCTCAAACCTGACGGCAAGAGCAGAATAATTGCGGCCATGGTGCGCGGCCCCTTTGAAAGCGCCTTTGATGCGGCGCCTTCCGATGCGGCGGTCGCCAAACATGCCAAGCGCTCAACAGGCGCGCCCTCCTTGTTTGTTGTCGCGGATGTCGACTGGATCTTTGATCCGGTTTCCTTGCAAAAGGTAGAGCTGGACGGCCGCGTCATTGTCCGGCCACTGAACGACAATCTGACATTCCTTTTGAACATGATCGAATATGCCAGCGGCGATCCCGCCCTGATCGCAATTCGCTCGCGTGGCCGATTGCAACGCCCGTTCACGCGGGTGGCAAAATTGTTCACGCATGCGCAGGAACAGTACCGTGAAAGCGAAGCTGAACTGGTCCAGAAGATTTCGAATGTTGAAACCGAAATCGCCAAGATTCCAGCGGCCGCCGGTGTCGAGCGTGTCGACCAATTGCCGGAAAAGGTTCGTTCGAAAGTCAGGGCGCTGCAGCGCGATCTTTTGCCGATCCGGCGCAACCTTCGAGAAATCCGGCACAAAATCCGCAATGACGTGGAACGCTTGGGGCGGCGCCTAACAATCATTAACCTGTTAGCCGGCCCCTTGCTGGTATTGGCATTCGGCGCACTGGTATTCGCATTTCGCCGCCGCGCCAACGCCTGAGAAAAGATCGACCGACCTCAACCGGGCGGTCTCATCTATGGAGGCGCACCCAGGTTCACTCTGGATCACAGGGTTCGAGGTTTCAACTCTACGCGTCGCCAAAGGTCTTGGTGTACTGGTCGCGAACAAGGCGAGCCGCAACCACTGCGTTTTTCATTAAAATCGATACGGTTACCGGTCCGACACCTCCTGGAACCGGCGTGATCCAACCGGTTACTTCAGAGCAGGACTCGAAGTCGGCATCGCCTACCAACTTGGATTCACCGTTCGAACCGTCTACCTGATTAATACCGATATCGATCAATGCTGCCCCCGGCTTGATCATGTCGCCTGTCACCAATCCCGGCTGCCCGACGGCAATAAAAACGGCGTCTGCCTGGCGCGAATGAACCGCCAGATTGCGTGTCATGTGGTGGCAGACCGTCACGGTAGCCCCTTCGCTCATGAGCAGAAACGCGATGGGCTTGCCGACGATTTCTGAATGACCGACGACGACCACTTCAAGCCCTTCCAGCCGAAGCCTGGTCCGCTTGAGAATCTCAACGGCGGCCACTGCCGTACAAGGGCCCATTACCAAGTCATTATAGACGATATTGCCGATGGAAGACGGATGCATCCCCTCCACATCCTTCAGAGGATGTACCGCGGATTGCATGGCCATTATCGGGATTTGCTCCGGTACCGGGCGCTGAACAATAACACCGGTGACCCGGGGATCCACGTTGAGCCCATGGATAACGCCCAGCAATTCATCAACGCCGATATCCTCCGGGAATATCCGCTCCTCGAACCCTATGCCGACTTTTGCAGCTGCCCGTTTTTGATTGCGTACATAGAGTTGGGACGCGTCGGTTTCCCCGACAGAAACCGAAACGAGGTTCGGACGGAAACCCGATTGGGCGAGATCATCAATCTTCTCAGAAACTTCCGCTAGAATTTCCGCGGCAATCTTCCGCCCATCCAGGATTTTGTGTCTGGCCTTAACAATAGTGTCTTCCAAACTATGCAGGCTGGGAGCAGGCATCAAATTCTCCAATTCATTCAGCAAAGATCTTGCATGCAGCTCATAGGCGCGAGCCTGGGTTGCCTGTGGCGGGCAGGCTTCGATTCGGTTTGATTTATTGGCTAATTGTTCTGGCTTCGCGGAGATGTTTGGGAGGCGTGTCGAAAACACGTTCCAGCCGAACGCCAACGCTGGCGACATCGGGAAAAGCGTCGATCTTGTTTACCGCAATATTCAACGCCGTAATGTCAGGGTATTTCAATTGGCAGGCTTCGGCGATCCTTTCGGCAAATGTCTCGACCAGCTTGATATGACCCTCCGCCGCGATGGCGCGGATTTGGTTTATCACGGTCTCGTAGCACATAACCCGCGCATAAATTTCATCCGTTGGATCATCCGGCTCACAGCGGACAAGCTCAACATCTATGCTAACCCGCTGCGACGCCTCATGTTCACACTCATGAATGCCTATCAGGCACTCGATGATCATGCCCTGGATCAGCACCCTCTGACACCGGGCGCCGACATGGTGAGGGACGGTCACTTCCGCCTCTTTTTCAGATCCCGTAGCGATGGCCATAACCTTGGCCGGTGCGGCATCAATCCTTGACATACCAACCCTTTCTGGCCGCAACAACGTGCCCGCCCTGCACACTGACAACCGCGCAAAATGTACCGTCGTTACCTACTTCTTTTCAGAAATTCGATGACAAATGGCTGAGGTGCGCGACTTTTTACGCCTGGGGGAAGTCTCTTCTTCCAATTCGTCTGTTGTCTTGCGACGACCAATTGGACATATTTTCTTCGAACGGTAAAATCTATTGATTTTATAATATGTTACGTTCGGTCTATTAGTCGATTGGGCCTATCTGTGTCTGGGAATCTCGTTGCGTTCCGGTCATACAGGGCACGCAAACGGGACCATGCTCTATGGATATTGGATCACTGGCGCTTCTGGCCTGTCTCAGTGTTTTCGTAGGCGTTCTCATCGGAGGCGTCGGCATTGGCGGCATACTGCTGGTGCCCATGCTGACATATATTCTCTCCATTGACGTCCATGTGGCGGTCGCCGCAGCGATGTTCAGCTACGTGTTCAGTGGCATCGTCGGAACCTTGATTTACGCACGAGCGCGCAGCATCAAATGGAACATGGTTTTCTGGCTCTTGGTCAGCGCGGCCCCAGCGGCATTTTTGGGGGCTTATGCGCTGTCCGTTACGCCTGCGCGAGGCGTCGAATTGCTCATAGCCGCGCTTGTGATTTTTGCGGGCATAAATGCATTTCGCTCCCGGCACGACGCTGATCGGAAGGCGCCGCCCCTTTCACGCTTGGCGTTGATTGGCACAGGCGTCGCGACCGGCGTTGGTTCCGCACTGTCTGGAACAGGTGGGCCTTTGATCGTCGTGCCAATGATGGTCTGGCTGATGCAGCCGGCATTGGTTGCAATCGGTCTTGCGCAGACGGTTCAGGTGCCAATTGCCATCATGGCAACGGCAGGCAACTACCTCTACGGCCAGGTAGATTTTCTGATCGGAGGCGTCATTGCAATGGGTCTGATCGTCGGCGTTACCGGCGGTGCGCGACTGGCCCATCTTGCTTCGCAGCAAATTCTGCAGCGTGTCGTCGCGTGCGTTCTATTGGCCGTCGGCGTTTTGATGCTGACACGAATATCGCTGGATGTGCTCGCTGCCTAAGCACTGGGCAAGAGCCGAATTCATATCCAATTGCAAACGGCCTCACTAATTAAACCTTTCACAGGCTGTCCTAAAAGCTAAAGCGAACATCAGAGCCGTGGCCACCGATCGTCCATCATGGCCGGCCTCAAGGTCTGGTTGCCCGAACGCCCTGCACGACCCTTTCGCGTCAAATTGGGACAAATCCGGACGATCGATCAATTATTCCGTATCTGGACGCATAGATCGAACGAAAACATGGACACATATTGGAACCCTGTCGACGGACGTCCGTCGTCAACATTGTTGCATCTCAATCTAAAAATTGGAGAACATTATGAAATCCAAATTGCCCCTCGCCATGATTGCCGTCGCCAGCATCATGACACTGTCACCGTCCGCATTCGCTGTTGAGGAATACAACACGTCCAATGGCCTTACCGCTGTTGGCAAGCCTCTTGGCATGCACGGAGTCGATCCGGTTGCCTTCCTCGACATCGGCAACCGTATTGGCGGGGCTGCCAGATACACGGCTACCCATGATGATGTCGCGTATTATTTCTCGTCCAAGGAAACTAAGAAGAAATTTCAGGCCAATCCTGCAGCTTTCCTCCCCCAGAATGGCGGTTACTGCACTTTTGGCGTATCGGTCGGGAAGAAATTTGATGGCAATCCCAAATTTGCCGCCGTCATTGACGACAAGCTCTATCTTTTCCTGAACGAAGAAATCTTCCGCATGTTTCAGAAAGACAAGGCCGGTACGATTTCGAAGGCTGCCGTAAACTGGAAAAAGATTCGCGCTGTCGCCGCAAAAGATCTTTAGGGTCTCTGTCGGGCAGGTGTGCAAGTCGCACCTGCCCGTTATCCAGATTGCGTAGTGATTGAAGATTTCCCACGATGATTGCAATCAAACGAATTTATGTCCCGGCAGAACCAACTGACGGCTTTCGAGTTCTGGTAGATCGCTTGTGGCCACGCGGCGTCGCGCGGGCAGATACTCATCTCAACGACTGGATGAAAAGCATTTCGCCAAGTAATGAGCTTAGAAAGTGGTTCGACCATCAAGACGACCGATGGGATGAATTCGTCAAACGATATCAGGTCGAACTGCAAATGCCGTCTCGAACAAAATGTCTTGAGGAGCTGCGCCGAATGTCGCAAGCCGGGACTGTCACTCTCCTCTACTCCGCCCGGAATGAACACCAAAACAATGCTGTCGTCATAAGGGACCTGCTTCAGAGCAACCGAGGATGGTCTAATAGTGATCGTAGGTGAGTTGAAGGGCTTCAAAAAATAGTAATCGACCTTGTGCGCGTTTTTGCTCCCAGCAGGCGTTTGATCCCTGGCCACTCAGGGAGCAAGAAACCGGTGAAGCCACCTTCTCCGCCGACAAAGAATGGAACGCGCAGGTCTATGCTTTTTATGACCCCATTCCCACGATCCGTGTTTCGCTGGAAATCCCCCATTTCGGATCGTAGCGATGAATGGCATAGACCGGACGGGTCTTCATATCGACCGAATAGTCGCCTTTGCGCAGTGTCGTGGCGATACTTGGCATCACGCTCGCAGGAATGGTGTCAACCTGGCCCGTGGTAGAGCGGTGAACATGGCCACTGATAACCGCGATGACCCGATCAGAGTGCTGCAAGGCCTTTCGCAACGCGGTCATGGTGTCAGGCGGATCGAAGTTGATCGGGTCGGGTCCCACCTTGACCTCGAATGGCGGGTGGTGTGCGAACACCACGATCGGTTTGGCGGTTTCCGCGTCAGTCATCTCGATCAGGTTTTTTACCCGCTGGGGGCAAAAGTCACCCTTGTTGCTCTCGGGGTTCAAGGTGTCCAGCATGATCAGTCTCACGGGAAAATCCTCAACCGCATAGTCGATAAACTCAGAATTGGTGGTGAGGTACGCGGCGTCTGAAAAGGCCGCGCGCAAATTCACCCTGTGATCCTTGTTGCCGACCATCACATGGACCGGCGCCCGCGCATCGCTGAGGACGGCACGGGCCTGTGCATATTCGTCAGATCGCCCGTTGTGAACGATGTCGCCAGTATGGACGATCACATCGGAGGCGGGATCGAGGGCGTTGATGTCAGCGATGGTCGCCGCAAAATCTTGAAGTCTCCGATCAGCGTCGGGGGTATCGAGCGCAATATGGGTATCAGAGATCTGCGCGATGATCATGTTGAGTTACGCCCTATTTTATTTTGAGGCTTGCGTAATAGTCTTTGAGGATTTCGACGACTTCGGGCCTTGAGAACTCGGGCGGGATATCGGCATCGGATGCGAGCATTTCGCGCTGCTGGGTGCCGGAGAT
>Ga0209633_10000224_pt1 | contig 68909 bp, 55 predicted proteins | sample Cruoilmetagenom1_FD_187290 | JGI IMG/M metagenome (GOLD analysis project Ga0209633, IMG submission 187290) | Oil polluted marine microbial communities from Coal Oil Point, Santa Barbara, California, USA - Sample 1 (SPAdes) (version 2) | ecosystem: Environmental > Aquatic > Marine > Oil seeps ... | reverse complement strand
GTGAATCATCTTATTCCAGTTGGGTCATTAACATATCGAACCGGGCGCACATAATTATATACTCTTCTTACATCACCCTGGGGACCAGATCCATAAGATGATTCACCAGTCTTAGGATCGGTTCTTTGTGCACCGGCCCCGTGCACATCATAAAATTGATCGCCATCGCCTTCGCCAACATCATAATAACCCAAAGACCTGCCAAACTGAATTATGACTGCGTCCAAACCCGATTCAAAAGTTGTTGACGTCCAGTAAAAAGGATAGTCATCATTACCTGCTTCATTAATAATTCCACTTGAATTAAATATTGAAGCTATGGCAGGTGAATTTGTGACATCCGGTGCGCGGGTATAATCAACAATTGTATGTAGCTCTTTTGCGTTGGGTAAACGCCAGTCACTGTATCCGGCATATTCCATGTTTTCTGCAAATTCCAGTGCTTCTTCCCAATTTAATGAGCCGTCGTTATTAGTAAAACCAGACAATAGATTAGTAAACTGATCGTCGCCACTATCATCCTGCATCCACATTAACTCGGTAGCGTTATCAGTAACGGTCCCATTTTCATTATCAACGAAATCATTTTGCCCATACGTTGTGGTTCCGCGTACAAGCCGAAGATACCAGTCATCTCCTCCACTTTGAGGATAACCCTTTATTCTTCCATCGGCAAAGTTTACCCCGAAAAATGCATCCTCTCCATTCATAACCGTTCCTACATATTCGGTTGATGCCAAATACTGCGCATCAATGTACCTGCCTACCGATGGATACTCAAATTCAAAATAGTTGGTATCAATAAAAGGTGAAGCATCATCCGGCGGAATGGATGCTGACGGATCGCCTGTTCCTTGATTTCCAGTAAAGTTAATAAGGGAATACAATTCTTTAGTAGTTGGAACACGCCAGTCGGTATATTCACCGGTAGTTGTTGTATCTGCGATACCAGCTGCTTCGTCAAATTCAGATTCTGTAAATCCCTTTTGCCACATCAATCCGGTAACATTATCTGTTATCGTATTATCCCCATTGTCTTTAAAAGAAGGTTGATAATTAGAATATTGTGCATCCTGCCCGAAAAATGCTTCACCCTCCTGAGGGGCACTGATCTCCGAACTATTATCAAAGTACTTTTCCTGGCCCGTATCAACTATTTTGTAAGTTTGAGCGTTCGTTGTTAAAGCCCAGACTGAAAATATGAATAGAAATCTATATAATTTGTCTACTTTTATTTGTCTCATTTTTCTTTCCTATTGTTATTTATAAAGTTATTCCCAACTATAATATTTATGACGATAATTTTGAAAAGATATGCATAATTTTTTTAATTTTTCTATAAAATCGTTAAGCCCCTCATCATATTTTGGATAAAGGGCTTTAATTAATAATTTATTTCCTCCTATTTAATCAGTAACATCTTTTTGGTTTGACTAAAATTATTCCCACTAAAAGTGTAGAAATATATTCCAGAGGGTAGATTAGAAGCATTAAAAGTAAATGTATGCGTTCCGGCAATAATGTCACTATTTAATAGTGTTACTACTTCTTGACCTAAGACGTTAAACACTTTTAAAGAATAGTTTCCGCTTTTTGGGATACTAACAATTATTTGAGTATTAGGGTTAAATGGATTTGGATAATTCTGACTTAGATTAAATTCTGACGGAACATTAATTCCGGCCTCATTAATACTTGTTGGATTAGAGATATCAGCATCACGTACTAATCTAACATAGTTGTAAATACGAGTAGCATCTCCTTGCGGGCTTTGGTCAAAATAGTATCCGTCATCAGCATAAGTTAAACCACTAAAATCACCCCCCTTTTGGTCGCTGCGCTGACATCCGGCTCCATGTACATCCATCCAAACACCACTCATATACCCTAATGCTCGCCCGAAACAAATATAAACAGCACTTACACCATATCCATCACTTCTCGTATGTGTTGTGCTTGTCCAAAACCATGGATAATCTGCTTCTCCACCTTCATTAGTAATTTCTGTTATATTAAATACCGGATCTATTGCCGCAGAATTTGTGGCATCCGGAGCACGCGAGTAATCCACTATACTCTGCATTTCTTTAGCATTAGGCAAGCGCCAATCATCATATCCGAGATAGTTTTCATTATTTTTTTGTTGGGCCCAAGCTAAAGCGTCTTTCCAGTTTATTCCCGATCGTGGTCCTGTGTCAGTATCATTACCTTTATCATCTTGCATCCACATCAAACCAGTTGCACTATCGGTAACCGTACTATCTTTATTATCTGTAAAGTTATTAATTCCATATTTAGAATTACCTCTAACAAAGTAAATATAATTTTCTTTGACAACAGGGCCGGCTGTTGGATAGCCTTTTATTCTTCCATCGCCTAGATTAAGTCCGAACGTAGCCGATTGATTAATAAACACATTTCCCAAATATGCGTTAGAGGACCAAAATTGAGCATCAATAAGTCGTTCCCCTGCCGATTCATCCCCGTATCCAAAACCGAAATAATTGGTATCAATAAAGGGAACTAAGTCGCTAACATTAGGCCCTGAAGGATCGGTTCCGTTAAAATTCATCAACGAATACAGTTCTTTCATAGAAGGTAAGCGCCAATCATTAAACCCTCCAAAACTTTCTGAGTTTAGCGTATCATGATATGTTAAAGCATCAGGATAAGTTAATTTGTCATTAACATCAATAGTGCCATCTCTATTAAGATCTGCAGTTTGTGTCCAGGTAAGATCCGTTACATTATCATAAACCGTAAGCCCATCAACACTAAGTGTGAAGCTTGGCTGATAACCATTATATTGAGCATCTTGTCCGTAAAAGTCTTCGTTCAGTGCTGGTGTATCAATTTGATTATTTTCATCATAGCAAATATTTTGGTCCGTATCTACAATTGGATATGTTAATTCTTCCTGAAGAGAGGTGCTATCTTCATCATCTAAATTATATCGCACCGCTCTAAAAACACTATTGTTATCTCCTTGAGGCGTTGAGAATGTATAAGGATTAGTGTATTGCCAGACTGTTTCACCGGATGATGTTACTTCGAAAAACTTTCCCGTCGTTCCTTCACATATTAATGTATTTCCATTTGATAATCTTTGAGTTCCGGAAATATGATTTGCATAAAAATCAGATGTAGGGTCTGCCTGGTAAGTCCAGCTTAATTCTTCTGGACCATAATTATTACCTGAAGTAATTGTATAATTACCATCATTATCTATAGGTGGCGTGAACTGATCGATAGATGAGTAATCCCCATCAGAGCGTCCTTGCCCATTATTGAAAATTAGAACGTCGCCATCTCCAGGGGAACCAGACTCAATCCACTGTCCATCGTGAGGGACAAATAGCATTTGGTCTGTACTTGTCCCCCTTCCATAAGTTTGAGGATTTCCCCAGCGATAAAGAAGGTCACCGGCAACGCCGGCAGCTTCTTCGGTAGTTGTATTGTGATCTATTATCCATATTTCACTGAAGTTTCTCACCGTAAGCATAATTTGGTCAAGTTCCTCATTATAGTCTATTGCATTTATATGATTCCAATCTGCACCACCCTGATTCAAAACAAAATTAATATCTGCCTTTTCAGGATGTTCGGATACAACACCATAATTTACTTTTGTACTATCGTAATCTTGAATTAAATGATCCCAAACATACCACTCCCAAACAATTGTTCCGCCATTTGTTCCATCCGGTACTACCTCAATAATTTTATCAGGCCAAAGCTCACCATCAGTTAGCAATGAAGTGTTGCGACCAGCCTCTATAGCTTCTGTTTCACTTTTATATTCCCACGCTATCATTAAGATATTTCCATTTGGAAGGTATTCAATATCGTGATGTAATAGATACGTATCGCTATTATGTTCAAATTCCCAAATTAAGTTTCCATCCCAATCAAATTGTTGAACCAGTCCGCCAGCACCACCAGTATTTCCAAATGTACTATTTCCTTCCGCTCCGAAAGAGGCCGTACGCAATAACGATTTATCTTCAAGTAGATATGCTGATAATGCAGGAGGATAATTACTTTCCCACGTTTTTACAACGCTTCCTTCTTCATCAATTAGATATGTTGTTTTGTTTCCAAGTGGCGTAAAAAACGTTACTTCTCCATCTTGTGCAATAGAAATCTCCGATAAACTGCTAAATAAATAAAATACAACCATCATTACAAAAACAATTTTAAATTTCATTTAATTCCTCCAATAAATTGTTTGTTCTTATTTTTTTGACTTTTTTTCAAATTCAATTTCGACTTTTCCGAAACATGGATATTTTTCATTAGACGCCAGTATTAGAAATATCTTGCACTGTGATTTCATAAAATTTTATAAAGAATAAAATTCCTTTTAATACAAAGGTTAAGGACGTTTTTCATTAATTTAATAAGTTTACAATTTGCTTGAGTGAATTTATGTGTTCAACCACTTCCAAATTTTCTTTCGTTTCCTTTTTTTCATTTAATTTGTTATTTAGGATCTCGACCTGACAAGTAAACTCGTGTAAATCATCCAGAAGGGATTTCAAAGCAAAATTAAAATAATTCATTTTTAACCTCATATTAATGTTTCCAATAATTTTTATTCTCTAGTTATTAAGACGATTGTTTCGGAATTATCTTGTGCGGTATGTATAAAGAAAAAAGGCCCTTATTAGTAAAAATAAAAGGCCTTTTATCCAGGGAAAAAATTAATTTCTTATTGGCGGCAGCTTACCTTTTGGTGGCATGTCACCCATTCTTTCATGTTGTCGTGTACTCAAAAGTTTATGCATCAGCCTCATTAGCTTTTTCCGTTGATCCGGATTGCATATTTTTTTAAGTTTCCGAAAATGCTGAAATGTTAAATTTTCGAGTTGCTTTTGTTTTCCAAGAGAAAGATTAAGCAATGAATCCGAAATTATTCCGGTGTCATCACTCGTTAAGACTTGCTCAAACATTTCTCTTTTAATTCTTTTAATTTCTTTAGTAAGCTGCATTGTATTTTTGTGATGTTCATTACGCAATGTAATATATTGTTCAGCTTGTGCATCACTAAAACCTAATTCTTCTTTCAATAATTTTTGAATATGTACTTTTTTCCCAACCTTAGCTTCAGGTTCTGCGGAAATATTATACTTCGGTTTACCAAACCAAAGTAGTAATAAAGTAATGAGATTTATTACTACTAAAATTACTATTGTTACTATCAGGTTCCTTTTCTGTTTAAAAGTATCCATCTCTACACCTACTCAAATATTAAACTTTCTGTCTGATCATCATCTAAATTGAAATCACTTTTCAGAATGTCAGTCAACTCTATGTTTTCTTCCGAGCGGTTTGTTAAATCATCAGAAGTTGTGTACCATATTGCAGTTGTTAAATTTAATACAATTAATGCTGTAAAAAATGCCGGTTTAAGCACTGTTGAAAAAGAATATTCTTTTCTCAATTTTTCAATCAGCCTCTGTTGAACACGAGTATAAAAATAGGGGTTAGGCGGTAATGACTCATGTTGTTCAAACAGACCTAATGTCTTATCAATTTCTTTTTGAATTCTTTCTTTTTTACTCATTTTAATCCCCCTTCATTGTTCATTTTAATCCTCATTAGTTAGGACGTTTTTTTTTTCGAAAACCTGTACTATATATGCTTTTCAAAATAATCATGCAATGCATTATGCAAATTTTTCTTAGCTCTATGTATTAACGCTTCTACTGCTGATAGAGACATATTCATTATTTCTTTAATTTCTTTATTACTGAATCCTTCATATTTACTCAAAATTATTGCTGTTTTTTGGTTATCCGGTAATTTCGATATTGCCCAATCAAGAACCTCTTTTCTTTCCTTGTCTTCCAATTCCTTCTCCGGAGTACAATAGGTAGGAATTTCGATTATTTCTTCATTATCACCAACAGATTTAAATAATGAAATTAATTGACCAAATCTTTTTTTCCGTTTTTTACTTCTTAAAAAATCTAAAGATTTATTAACTGCGATTCTATAAACCCATGTAGACAACTGGGCATCTTCACGAAAACGCGACATTGATTCATAAACTTGAACAAAAACATCTTGTGCAATATCATCTGCATCTTCAGCATTACGAACATAACGAAAACAGGTATTGCGCACTTTTTCCTGAAGGTTTTCAACAATGCTTTGAAAATCAGTAATATTAAATACTTGCTCGGACAAAAATATTTCCAGATATTAATTGCAATTTACTATTATGACGCCAAAATTCTAGAAAACTTTCACAAATAATTAAATTTATTTTGTACCACATGATTTTCCATAAAGCCAATAATTTTTATATCTTACCAAACAAATCTTACTTAGAATTTATAGAAAGGCAATTTATGAAAAATCTTAAAATGCTATCTTGGAATGTTAATGGAATACGTGCGGTAGCCAAAAAAGGATTTCTTGATTGGTTCAAAAAGGAAAGTCCTGATATACTTTGTTTACAAGAAACGAAAGCCTGGGAAGAGCAACTTGACGATTCTTTGACAAATGTTGATGGTTATCATTCTTATTTTTCCCAAGCATATAAAAAGGGTTACAGCGGTACTGTTATTTACACAAAACAAAAACCCATGGAAATAAAAAATGGAATTGGCATTGATGAATTTGATAGAGAAGGTAGATTTGTTATAGCTGAATATCCTGAATTTATACTTTTTAATATTTATTACCCAAATGGGAAAGCTAGAGCAGAAAGACTAAAATATAAAATGGATTTTTATGAGGCTTTTCAAAAACATACAGTAAAACTTCTAAAAAAAGGTAAAAAAATAATAATTTGTGGAGATGTAAATACAGCACACAAAGAAATTGATTTAGCTCGGCCAAAACCAAATGAAAAGATATCGGGGTTTTTACCGGAAGAAAGAGCTTGGATGGATAGATTTTTTGCCGAAGGTTTTATTGATACTTTAAGAATGTTTAATGATAAACCTGAAATATATACATGGTGGGATATGATCTCCAGGGCAAGAGATAGGAATGTTGGCTGGAGAATTGACTATTTTTTTATCAGTGAAAATTTAAAGGATAATATTAAAGATGCATTTACAATGCCGGATGTAATGGGATCAGATCATTGTCCGGTGGGAATAAAAATAAATATTTAAGACTGTTTAAAAAAATAACGGTGGAGATACCAGCTCCACCGTCTTGCTAACCACGCTTAACCATAGTCAGAGAATTTTTTCTTCTAACCAAATTAACATAGAAAAAGTTCCCGAAACAACCGCATGAATGTGCGGTACTAATTTATTACACTAAATAAATTTTGAAAGGTAAGACACCAGCAAATTAAGAATGCTGGTTGTTGTAGTTAGGAGTTCATTCAATTACATCATTGCCATATACTCAGAAACTTTATCCATTCTATTTTGGGATCTATAAAATTCAATTATCCTCTGAAGTGCTTTTTGAGCTTCGGGGTTGTTTTTACCCCTTTGTTCGGATATTGCATTATAAGCATAAATCATTAATCCTTCAGCTTCCAAATTTTTATCCTGCTTGTATAAACAATATCCAAGTATACTTTTAGTGACAGATGTTAGCCAGTGTGTTTCTAAAGGTTTATTCCTGACTGAGTCAAGTTGAATCCTTAGTAATTCTTCAGCCTCTGTAAATCTAGAAGTTTGATTATATAAATCAGATAACCAATTTGTCCTAACAATTAAATACTTATGCTCAAAACCAAATATTTCCTTCAAAATATCTATTGACCGTAAGATTAATATTTCAGCTTCATTATATTTTTTTTGTTCCAAAAGCGTTCTACCTATATTTCCTAAAATTGCTGGACTATATGGATGTTTTTCTCCCAATTTTCTTACTGAGGAGTCATATGCTTTTCTATATAATTTTTCTGATTCTTTATACATTCCTTTTTCAAATAATACTCCCGCTAAACTACTTCTGCTTGCGGTAATTTCCGGGTGATCCTGATCAAAGATTTTAATCCTAATATCTAATGCCTTTCTAGCTAAAGGCTCTGCTTCATCATATAAATTTTGATTATAATATAATCTTGATAAATGATTGTAAGTATGGGCAACATCAGGATGTTGATCACCAAATAATTTCAGTCTTGTTGCTAAAGCTTTTTCATATAAAATTCTTGATTCTTCGAACTCACCTTTATGTCTTAACACCATTCCTAAATCATTTTGGTTGGTTGCAACACCGGCATCAATTTCTCCTTTTAACTTAATCTCTATTCTCAATGCTTCCCGATATAATGAATCACTTTTATCCAAATCACCCTGTTCAAAAACAAGAGCAGCAATAGCATTAAGTGTAGATGCTATTTTTTCATGCTCATTTCCAAAATTTTTTCTAAATAGTATTTCAGATTTATCATAATAAATACGCGATGTATCATAAATTCCTGTTTCATAATAATAGCCGCCAAGGTTTGATAGACATTCTGCAATTATGGGATGATTTTCACTTAATGATTTTTTACATTTCTCTAAAGTTGCAAATAATATTTCCTTAGCTAAATTATACTCTCCTTTAAGCCGGTATAATCTCCCAAGATTTATCATAGATTTGAAAAATGTTTCATCATCAATAGATTCAATATTGGGGTAGCTCTTTATTTTCAAAAAAATTTCTTCTGCAGAATCAAATAACCCTAAATTGGAGTAAACATTTCCAATTGTATTAAGTAACTGCGATTTTATTTCCGGCTCTTCATCTAAACCGACAATAAGTCTTGTTGCTCCCCGATCTAAAATTTCTCTGGCAGTTATAGTTTCTCCTTTTGATTCATTTGGATCAGAAACCAAGAACAGGTTTTGTAAAAAGGAAGCGACTTGTTCTGATTTCTTAGCTTCAATCTGGGCCTTATCTCTTTCAGCTTTTAACTGAAAGGTATAGAAAAGAATTAATCCGTTAACAATAAAGAATAGCGCAATTGCGGCTGTTACGGCTGCTTTATGTCTGTTTATAAATTTTTGAGCAACGTATAAAAATGATTCTTTTCTTGCTAAAATTGGAAGATTCGCTAAATAACGTTCAATATCGTAGGCTAACATTTCTACTGAGGCATATCTTCTTTCCGGCTCTTTTCTAAGTGCCATCATACATATATTATCCAAATCACCGTTAAGCTTTTTCGCTAATTTGCCCCTGTTCGTTTTTCTATTTTCAAAAATTTCAAAGATTGGCACTTCTGAATTTATTTCATTTAGTTTTGCATAAACAGTGCTTGGCCTTTGAATTGATTTTTCACAGACTACTTTTTCATATTCTACAAAGCTATAAGATTGAAATTCATGCGCAGATTTCCCAGTAAGCAATTTATATAATATTAATCCCAGTGAATAAACATCGGTAGAAACGGAAATATTACTATTTTTTATTTGCTCCGGGGAAGAATACTCTGGGGTAAGTAAATTAATTTCAGCTTGCGTAATTGTTGGAATATCAGAAGTTTCAGATTCCGCGCTCAGCACCTTTGAAATTCCAAAATCTAAAAGTTTTATGTTCCCATCTTTTTGAATAAGTATATTATTTGGCTTTAGATCCCGATGTATAACAAGATTGTTATGTGCATATTGAACAGTCTCGCAGACTTTTATAAACAGTTTCAGTCTTTCATTAATTGTTAATTTTTTTTTGTCACAATATTCATCAATTGGAATTCCATCTACAAATTCCATAGTAAAAAACGGTCTTCTATCTTCTGTTACTCCGCCATCATATAATCTGGCTATATTCGGATGATGAAGATTTGCTAAAATCTGTCTTTCATGCTGAAACCGCCTGATAATTGGAATTGTGCTCAAACCCGGTTTCACTACTTTTAGAGCTACTTTTTGCTCAAAAAACCCGTCACTTCTTTCGGCCAAAAAAACCGTTCCCATTCCACCGGTTGCTATTTCTTCAACAATCTTGTACGATCCAATATTTTGACCGATAAAATTTATTTTTTCTTCCGAATTAATTATTTCACTAGCTTTTTTACTCAAAACCGGATGGAGTTCTTCATCTGCTTCAAGGAGGGAGGAAACTTCATTATAGAGGTCATTGTTTTCTCCACATTCTGTTTTTAAAAACAACTCTCTTTTAGAGCTTTCAAGATTAAGCGCCTGCTCAAATAATTCCTGAACTTTTTTCCAATTTGTATCATTCATTTAAGAGCACAATTATTAATTTCTCATAATTTTTAATTCTCTGCTTAACCATGCTCTGGCCAAACGCCAATCTCTACGGACAGTTGGAAGGGACATCCCAATAACCTCAGCTATTTCTTCATGTGTTAATCCGACAAAAAACCAATATTCAATAATTTTACTCTGACGTTCACTAATTTTTTCCAAATTATTTAACGCTTTATCCAAATCAATTAATTCATCGGGTTTAATAAAATTTGATTCAAAATTATCAGCTAAAGTAATATCCGGCAATCCGCTTCCTCTTTTTTGAGCTGATCTGTTGTTTGCATAATTAATTAGTATTCTTCTCATAGCTTGACCAGCAATTCCGAAAAAATGAGCTCTGTTTTGCCAAGTAACATATTTTTGATCTATTAATTTAAAATATGCTTCATGCACAAGTGAAGTCGCATTTATAGTATGTCCTTTTCTTTCATTTTTTAATTGATTTTGAGCCATTTGCTGCAATTCATTATAAACCACAGGAAATAATGAGTTCACTATATCTTTATTTCCTTCAGTTACTTTTATTAACATTTGAGTTATATCGGCTTTTTTCATTTTTTCTCAAATAGAATTATCACTTACCAAATGTTTTACTGCGTATAGTAATAGAAGGACAAAGCGTCTTATTTACTGTTCCAAAATTACCATGTGAATTAGTAAAAGAATATAAAAACTTTATAATAATCAAGCAATGAGGTTTAAAGTGAATCACATTAACAAATTGTTGAAATTTCTGCTGTTTCTTCAATTCTTTTGGTGGATGGGGATTAGCCGGCACAGGCCCTGCATCATCTTCAATTATTGAATCAATTACTCAGGGAAGTTGAAATTGTGAGGTTAAATTAGACTATAATGTTAGTGTTTATTAAAGCATTTTAAGAAATCTACAATTAATGTTTGAACTTCATAAACCAGCTTTGTAAAAGGGTCGGTTTTTATACTTAATATTATTTCAATAATATCATTTTTTTGCTTATTACAACTTTTCCAACTTTAAGCTGATAGAAATATATTCCACTAGTAAGATTGGCCCCATTAAATTTAATTTCATAACTCCCAGATTTTTGTCTATTACTAACAAGTGTCTTTACTTTTCGCCCTAATAAATCAAATACAGATAAATTTACAAAAGTATCACCATTTTTTGATGATGAAAAAGCTTCTATAGAAGGAATCGAATATTTTATTGTGGTAGTTGGATTAAACGGATTAGGATAGTTTTGTTTTAATTCAAATCTATCGGGAATGCGATCATTTTCTTCAATATCAACAATTGTATCAGTTCTAAATATAATTTTATCTCCTGCTTTAAATTGCTTTGACGTCACGATCTGAAAAACATCGCCAGCAGTCGGTAATATTGGTGTAATACCAACTCCAGCCGGAGGCAATAATCTTAAACGCCAAGTTAATTTCATATCTTTATCTAGGTCTTTAATTAATAAAATTTCATCATATATACTTAAAGATCGGTTTCCATCATTATCAAAAATTTCATAATCGACTGATATACTATCTGTGGCAGTAGTAATTTTTAAATTAGATACGAGATTAAAAAATGGAGTAATATAATTATAATCCGACATAAATGATAAACGAAAATCTTCCGGCCAGTAAATATTTCTTTCCGGAGAACTTTCATCAAGGGTTGTTTCTAAAAGTATATTACATTCACCTTCCAGCCACAAAGTTAACGAATCAATCACTTGTTTTAGTGTATCATCATAAATCGATATACTAATTCCATTAAATATTGATCCTTCCTCATTTAATCCCAATTCAGCATTCTCATATACATATTCACTATTAGTAATATCAAATAAATTATATCCTATAAAGGTTGAATCTTCTAATTCTACAAATTCTATTCTATAGTCATTTGGTTGAACGGACTCATGATTAATTAGCGATAAATAAAAATTTCCTGTCCCCTTAGATTCTCTACTCATAATTAAGTCTGAACCACTTATCATATTTCTATCATTATCAATAGCAAATGGTTCTGAACGAACAATTACCGTATCATTATCATTTTGAATCTTTCCGAATAAGTAATACTGGGCACTGTTTGGAAGAAGAGTCGTGTTCCAAAGAAATGATTTTGTTGTATCTTTTTGATTTAGAAAAAGAGACTTTGCGTATTTAAAATCTTTATCTGTTCCATAGTAAAGAGAAATTGTTGACTTATCACCATCAGGATCCCCACTAATAAATTGAACTCTGGTTTGATTTTCTTTCCATTTTTCTTTGCTGATTTCTAAAAATCTGAATTGAGGTTCACTGTTTCCTATATTGTTTATCACAAAAAAATTACTTGTCTCAGCTTGCCCACACAATGAACCATCATGAGAAATTATTTTCAATTTATATAAAATTCCATCCGGATAATCATTTGTGTTAAAACTGAAGCTACCAGAATTGGTACTGTTTTCACCAATAAACTCAAAATCTTCGCCTTCTTTAGAAAGATAAATTCTCGCAATTGTATTTCTATCTGAACAATTCCCTTTACTCCAGGTAATATTTATTTCACCACTAATAGTATCTTTTGATGTTGGATAAATTATTGTAAAGGGTTCTTCCTCAGAAATTCTATAATTATTATTATAGATATCCTGTGCAATTATTTTCTTTATTATTAGCTCATCTAAGTTTACAGCAAAAACAAGGGCATTAGATATTCTTTGCGAACTGCCTAATTCTAATTTATATGGCCCACTTGCCATGACATAACTTATATTGGCATTTTGAAGTATTGTATCAAAATTTTGATATGTCATTCCCACATAGTCTCATCATCTTTTGGCCAGCCTCCTCCACTTCCTCCATCTCCCATTCTATAAATAGATAAGCTTGTAAGACCAATCATGTCGGATTCACTAACATCCGTCTTATCAAAATTTGGCTCTCCATCTGTGGGAATTCCATCTCCTTCACCATTATCAGAGATAGTATAATTTTCATTTCCTGGTCCAATTCCATCAGCTCCAAGATCATCGTTTAAGGGTTCACCCAGATCCCATAATTTATTCATATTTAAATCACTATACGCTTTCCAATCACCGTCATTATCAATACCATCGCTGCGTGATTCATCAATAAGCCCATCTTCGTCATCATCAATTCCATTAAAATTGTTTGATGCTGTTTCCAAAAAAGCAATTCCCATATAACCCGTGGGCCAAGAATTAGGAAAACCTAAACCATCATTATCAAACTGGTAAACTATATCATGATATTTATCAAATCCGGCCATATCATCACCACTATCATTTGTTCCTCCAACGCCTGAATCAACATAAAATCCCGATATAGTTTTTTCATAAGTTTGATCAGATAAATTAAAAATTTCATAATGCCAAAAAGATATGTCCTTAACATCTTTGTTAGACCAGTTTAATGTTCTTACTTCAATTCTTAATCCAAGCCCGCCTCGATTCTGATCAGAGGCAAGCGGGTAGTAATTATATGGTGCTCTTGTGAATTCATGGTCTCTAGAATCATCCATTACAAAAAACGATTCATAATCTGCATTTAACTTACCTTTTCCAAAATAACCATACCATTGCCCATTCCAAGTTTCATCAATTCTCGGAAGCGCATCAGGCCATGCTTCAGGCCAGCTTTTTTGATTTGAAGAAATTGCAAAATCAAATGAATTCGGATGCGAATATCCCGGCAAAGGTTCAAGTCCCCAAATTTCACCAGTAACAGGATTTTTATCCATCCATTCCCTATAAGAAGTCTCAAGCGGGTGAATTATAGTGTTGCTGCCAGGTGCTATGACCTCTGCTGCTATTATTGGTGTTATTCCATCAATATAACCTTGACCACTTCCGGAAGGCCATTCCCCGGAAGGCTGAAAAGGCCATTGTCCAATCTCTCCATTATTATATATTAGAGATCTAATCCTATTACCATTAAGAATAGTTTCTTTTCGATTTGCGATATTTCCATACTCATCATTTCTATACTTTTGTATCTGTTCAGAGACCTGCCCAAGCATTGATGAACAAATACCAACTATTGCCACTATTTTTATCCATATTTTCATAATAGTCCCAAAAGCTTATATTTCTAATAAAAGGATCGAAATATCTAAAATAAATTTAACTAATAGAATAAATAGAACCCAAATTGCTATTACTTATATATCAATATTTTATTATTAATTTAGTTTCCTTAACCGTTTTTATAATTAAGGATACGGTCTTTCGTATTAAGCTAAGTATTTAGTGCCTTTACACGTTAAATGGTTTTCATTATAAAGTTTCAAAATATTTCATCAAACAATTTTTCTATTCGTCTGATTTCAAAATTGATAAAAGATTTGTTTTCATATCATGATAACGTATCCTGGTACCATATCTAAAATAATTCTCCTCATCAAAAATTATTTCTTTATTAATTGGATAATATCCTGAATTATTCCCATGATAAGTAATCAATCCAATCTCATATCTCTTCTCACCTCTAGATCTGAATTCTAGTTCAAACAAATAGTCCTCGTCCCTTACCCACTCAACATTTTTCTTTAACCACGATTTATTATAAAAGACAACAATTTCATCATCTATTGCTATTCTAGTGTTTCCTTTAATAATATCTTTAATCTTGATTGTCAAATAAACAATATCCTTATATCTATCCATGACATCTATTGACTGTTCCCTCTTTTCAATAATATTAGTAACCGTTCCTTTAATAATCATCTGAGTTGTTAGCAAATTATACTCTTGAACGGATAACATTGGTTTAATGGAGCGAAGTAATTTTGTTTCAATGCCACCCAATTTTTTCTTCTTAAGCATATTATATTTTGTTTTATCCCCTCCGCTTTCTGCTAATATATCTTTGTAACTTTTCCTTTTCATTTTTAAAATAGAAACAGGGTCATTTTGATAAGCTAAGTTTATCTCTCTTTTTATCTCCAAAACATCAATAGGAGTGATTTTATTTAATCCCATATTATTATTAATTGTTTTCTCGGCTTTTATATTTAAAAATTCTTTATAGCGTTCAGCGGCTTCAGAATTGTATTCTTGTGCTATTAAGTTTTGTATTACTAATAGCATTGCTATCGAGAAAAACTTGTTCATTTTTTTTCCTCCTTTTTTATAAACTTAATTTTATGGAGGCCTTTATTTAAACGAATATTTTTTGTTAAATCATAATTTTTTAAATTTTTACTAAATGTCATTATTTCTTCAGCATTTTTATCTCCTGAAACTAATTTTCTTACTTTTCCCATATCCTCATCTAGAATAACAATATCTTTATTCTTAATCGTAACTCTAAAAACCAATTTGTCATCCATAGTTATTTTGTTCAGATAAAAACCTTTTTCCAATAAAAAGCTATTTAGAAGATTCAATTTGTTATCATATTTTAACAAATATCTTTCTCCATCTTGATATGCACTAACATAAATGTTGTTTTGAGGATCTACATTAATAGTGGAAATATCGGAAGTATTAGGAACAACAAATAAGTTTTTATCATTTATTAACATAGCTTTGCTATTTCCAATGGTTTTGGTAAAAATGTTATAAATCATTACAGTTGAGTGCCTGTTAATTATTTTTGGCCCCATTTCACCTTTCTTTTTAATCAATTCACTTCGGTTCCTTTTTTTCTTTCTGGCATACTGCTCTGATCTAAGTTTATCTTTCTTTTGAACTAACTTATTTACTTTATCATTGTATTCGTCCCTAGTTATTGAACTATTTTTTGCTTGTTCTCTTAGTTTATCTAACTCCTCATTTATTTTACCTATTTCGCTATTACTTTGTGATTTGTTACTCCTTTTTTCGATCTCCGTTACTGAATTTATAAAGATAATTTCTTCCTCATTTAACCAATCCGCAGCAAACTGTTGAGATTTAAATTCTATCGTCTCTTGAGTCCCATTCAATAAGTTAATTAGCTCTACTTTGCTTGGATCAAATATAGCAGAAGCAGCTGATAGTAGAAATTTACCAGTAGGTGATATTGTATAGTCAGAAGCAAAACAATTAATACTCCAATTTTCTTTTCCTGTGGGTATATCAATTGATTTTACTACACCCATCCGCCCACTACTTTTATGCATTACAAGTATTATGGAATTATTTTGAGCTATGTAAGTTGTGTAAGGAATTATATCTAAATTTTTCAGTTGTAATTTTAAATTACCAGCATTATCATAAACGTAAATTTTGTGCTGATTTGGATAATTTTTTGTCTTATTTTTGGTTGTTACAGCTGTAGCTAAGTTAAGGGTTTGTATACCTACTATTTTTTCATTTTCATCATAAGTAATTGTTTTTGTAATGCTCTGTGCAAGTAACACATATGGGCAGAACATTAAAAGAATTAAGACAGTTAAATTTTTCATTTCATTTCTTAAATAAGATTTTTAATATCACAAATTATTACCCAAAAATAATAAGAATAATATTTGCAAATTATTGGTCGTTATATTATTCTTAAATCTTTTGCCTTAGACTCAAATCATTACATTTCTTATAAGTTCAACTATTTATTACATTTACGGACGCTGTATATTTTATTTAGTAATATAGAATAGTTTAAACTTTTATTGATCTTTTCGACCTTAGGAAAAAACCTTAATGTATATTTGGAGATTTTTCTTCCCTTCGGTCATCAAGATGACAATTCTAATTTTTAGAAATTTTTAGTAGAAAGTAAAAAATGAGATATAACGATATAGAAGTAATGGCGCCGGTTGGTTCATATGAATCTTTAAGCGCTGCAATAAAGGGTGGGTGCAACTCAGTTTATTTTGGAATTGAGCAGCTAAACATGAGAGCACGTTCATCAAATAATTTTACAACAGAAGATTTAGTAAAAATTGCCGACATCTGTAAAAAGAATAAGATAAAATCATATATAACTTTAAATACCGTTCTTTATGATCATGATATTACTTTAATGCGGACCATAATTGATGCTGCAAAAAATAGCGGTATTTCCGCCGTTATTGTGTCGGATCATGCTGCAATGAATTATGCGAAAAAAATAGAATATCCTGTTCATATTTCTACCCAAGCAAATATTAGCAATATTGAAACTGTAGAGTTTTATGCAAATTATGCAGATGTAATGGTAATGGCACGTGAACTTAGTCTTCAGCAGGTTGGCAGTATTGCTTCTGAGGTTGAAAGAAGGAATATAACCGGTCCCTCAGGAAAAAATGTAGAAGTAGAAGTTTTTGCCCATGGAGCTTTGTGCATGGCCGTTTCCGGAAAATGTTATTTAAGTCTGCATTCACATAATTCTTCAGCTAATCGCGGAGCCTGTATTCAAAATTGCAGAAGAGAATACACAGTTATAGACAAAGACGAAGATATTGAATTAGATATTGACAATGAATATATAATGAGTGCAAAAGATTTAGCAACAATAGATTTTCTGGATAAGGTCTTAGATGCCGGTGTAAAAGTACTTAAGATCGAAGGTCGCGGAAGATCCGCTGATTATGTTTACACAACCGTTAAATGCTATCGAGAAGCTGTAGATTCAATTTTGGACGGTTCATATAATTCCGACAAAATAAAAGTTTGGAAAGAAAAATTGTCTACCGTTTATAACAGAGGTTTTTGGGATGGTTATTATCTTGGTCGAAAAATGGGTGAATGGAGTAATGCCTACGGATCCAAAGCCACAACAAAAAAAATCTTTTTAGGTAAAGGAGTTAAATATTTCTCAAAAGCAAAAGTAGGTGAGTTTTTTCTTGAAACTCATTCCTTAAAAAAGGGTGATAATATATTAGTTACCGGACCAACAACGGGAATAATTGAAACTTCTATAAATGAAATAAGAGTTGACGATAAAAGTGTGGACGAAGCTCATAAAGGAGAATATTTTTCAATTAGGATTGATGAGACAATCCGCGCTTCGGATAAAATTTATAAGATTGTTAGTACAGAATAAAATGAAAGGTTGTCATTTCGAAGGAATGCAATGACTGAGAAATCTTTTAACATTCTAGGATTTCTCCCTTCGGTCGAAATGACATGTGGATAGATGATTTCCATAACATATTTTAGAAGCAAATGTATTGGCTGCAATGGATGTGTTGAAGCTGATCCAAGCAGGTGGAGAGTTTCAAAAAAAGACGGAAAAAGCAACTTAATTGACGGCAAGGAAAAAAAGGGAGTTTATAGTACTGTGGTTGGATATGATGAAGAGGAATCTATTAAGGCCGCTTCTAAAAACTGCCCATCAAAGATTATTAAGTATAATATAAAATAAATCTTTTACTTGTCATTGCGAGAAGTTTTTGTCGAAGCAATCTAATAAATAGATCATTTCACTTCGTTCGTGATGACATGCTACATTAGGCAATAAAACGAAAATTAAACAAAAAGTTAAAAACAAACAGTATAATTCCAAAATGTGTTTCGTTTGCGGAATGAAAAACGACTTCGGACTTAAAGCATCTTTTTTTGAGCTGGAAAATGATCAATTAGCAGGAACTTTTACTCCCTGCAAATTTCATCAAGGTTATCCCGGCAGACTGCACGGGGGAATTGCGTCTACAATACTTGATGAAGCAATGGGCAGATCAATTCTTATTAGTGATACAAATGTTTGGGGAGTTACTGTTGAGTTGAACGTAAAATTCAAAAAACCTATTCCACTAAATCAAAAATTAAAAGTTATCTGTTCTCTTACATCGGAAAACTCCAGATTATTTGAGGGAGAAGGTAAAATAATACTTGAAAACGGTGACGCCGCAGTTGTAGCCACAGGAAAATATATTAAAATGCAGCTAGATAAAATCACTAAGGATGATTTTGTTGATGATCAATGGTTTATGGTTGAAAACAAAAATGATCCTAAAGAGATAGAGCTATAACAAATAATAGCAAAAGACTTCGGAAAAATTAAAAACACATGTCATTCTGAGAAGCGGAGCGACGTGAGAATCTTTTAATATAAGCTAAAAACAAGGATTTCTCCCTTTGGTCGAAATGACTTTGAATGTTCAAAACTAATTTTTCAGAGGCTTCAGCATGTTATAATCAAATTGTAAGTTCATTATCAGTTTATCTATGTTAACTGTAAGTAAAGATTATGTCCCCAAAATTTTAGTCAATCTTAAAAAGCTTTCTAATTATCAGTAATATTGCTACCCTCTTTAATTTAATATCACCCATTTGGGTGAACCCAATTTTATAATGATAATCTATTTTTCACAACAGCGTAAAAACGAAAAAAAAATATATTTATCATTTGGGAGACTATTAAATGGATAATTATGATGTAATTGTAGTTGGCGGCGGGCACAACGGTTTAACATCTGCTTGTTATTTGCAAAAAGCCGGAAAAAAAGTATTAGTTCTTGAAAGATTAGAAAAAGCCGGTGGAGGTGTTTGGACAGAAGAAGCAACTTTGCCAGGATTTAAACATAATCTTGCTTCATTGTTTCATGGAATACTGCACCTTGGTCCCGTTTACAAAGACCTTGAATTACAAAAATACGGGGCAAACTACATTTGGCCGGATGCACAGGTAGCAGCAGTGTTTACAGATGGGCGCTGCCTTGTTTTTTATAGGGATCTTGATAAAACATGTCGGGAAATTGCCCGGTTTTCTAAAAAAGATGCGGAAACATACAGGCACTTAGCAACAAATTTTCAAGTTGTTGTTGATAATCTTATTGGGCCTTGGTTTTTTAATCCACCGAAACCAACATCATTATCTGCTATGGCAATGGAAACAAGTGTGGAAGGGTTAAACATGCTTAGAATGCAATTGTCGAATCCCAAAAATATTATAAACGAGCTTTTTGAATCAAATGAATTAAAATCCTTTTTGTTAGCATTTATTAAAGAGTTTGGCGGTTCACCTGATACTTATGGTTTTGGGGTGTTCGTGCCAATGATGCTTGGTGAAACACACGAGCCACATGGTTGGGCAATATGCGAAGGTGGTTCGGGAAACCTTGCGGCAGCATTTGTTAATTGCTTAGAAGATCATGGCGGAACAGTAAAAACAAATGCACATGTAAAAAGAATTATTGTTGAAGGAGATAAAGCAAAAGGTGTGGAGCTTGAGGATGGAACAGTAATTAATGCCAACGAAATGGTTCTTACAAATTTAGAACCCCACCAAACATTCATGGATTTGGTTGGAGAGGAAAAACTAGAACCATCATTTATAAATTCTATTAAACGTTTCCGACACGAAGAAGCCATTCTTTTTACTACCCACTTAGCTTTGGATGAGCCCTTAAGATGGAAATGTGCCGAATTTAATCCTGATGTAAACCGTTGTTTGGGAGTGCTGCTTGTTGATAATCCACAAGAATTGTATGATGATTTTGCCGATATTTCAAAAGGACATCTTCCTGAATATCCCCGGATGTTTACTGCTTACCCTTCCGCTGTTGATCCAAGCCAAGCACCGGAAGGAAAGGGAACTGCAATGGGTTGGCAATATGTACCATATCATTTAAGGGATAAGGGACCGGAAGCATGGGAAGAGGTAAAAGAAACTTTTGCGCAAAGATGTATAGATGTTTGGAGTAAATATGTTGAAAACATGGATACGGCTCTTCTAAAAACTTATATAATGTCACCGCAGGATACTGAAAATAAATGGATTTCAATGGTCCAGGGTGGTTTTAACCATGGCGAAATGACTCAGGATCAACTAACAATTATGCGTCCGTTTGTTGAGTTTGCGCCTTACAAAACTCCATTTACTAACTTATATATGTGTGGTGCCAGTACTCACCCAAGTGGAAGTGTTGGGGGTGCCTGCGGTTATAATGCTGTTCAGGTAATAGCTGAAGATATTAAAATGAAGAAAAAGTGGTGGGAATAATATGAAATTAACTATAATCTCAGATAAAGGAAGCCCAATGATGGTAGTTACTAAGGTTGGACGTAAAGGAAGTTCCTTAGAAGTTACGGGGCAAATGATGGGGGCATGGCCATCAAAAATGTATATCACTCCAAAAGAGTTTTGGAACTGTATCAAGATTGCGCTTAGCCCAGGTGTTCTTTTTTATCTGGTTGCTTATCCCATTATTCTGATTTCAGGTTTATTTAAGAAATAATTACAATGGTTTCGGACACCAAGCAAGTTAGTTGGTGTCCTTTTATATTTCAATCTCCAAAATAAATTTTTACTCATTTGTGGGATTTTAATATTTAATAAATTATTTTCATATAGGAATCTAGGACAATATTTTGGGTTTTTTAAAATGTTTTGTGGGTTTAATACCAAATGAATATTGAAAACAACCGATCTAACCAGAGCGACGCCATTGTTAAATTAAACAACATGATTTCTTCTTTTTCTGTCAAGTCCGATTTTCATGAATTGGAATCGGAGTTCTTTAATTCAATTTCCTCTATAATTCCGGCCCATGCTACAGCGCTCTATCTTTTTAACTCTTCAAAACAGAATCCATCATATATTAGTGGAAAAGGAATTGATGAAGATTTTATTTCGTATTATGAAAAAAAGGGAAGAGAAGTAGACCCACTTAGATCTTGGATAATGAGCAAACGTTCACCAAATCAATCTCAATTATTGCTTGGGCTAAAAGGTTGGCGCCAGCACCCTGTTTACAATGTAGTAAAAACTGCTTCAATTGATTTTGCGATGCAATCCCCAATTGTTAGTGGCGATGAAATAATTGGTACAATTAATTTTGGTCGAGAATTTTCAGAAGGTCCATTTAATAAACTTGACCTATGCTCAATATCGATCTTAAGTCATTTTTTGGGTTTAGCTATAATTAACTCATTTGGCAGTAACAATCTTATGGATTACAATTTAAGATTTTACAAATCAATTAATGAAATGGCTCAGGGGATGTTAATTGCCGATGAAGATCATAATATAAATTATATCAATAGTGCTGCTCGGGGAGTAATTGTTAAATATTTAGGGAATGAGAAATCGGAGAAGATATTCACAAATTTACTTGAAGCAGCAGAAAATGGGGACTATAAAGCAAAGATTAATAATAATTTGGAACTTAGATCATGCCCAATGCCTGGATCTAAAAGGAAACAAACCATTGTTTTTATAGATGAAACACCGCCCCCAATAATAAATAAATCCGTTAAAGAAATATTAACAACTAGAGAAATTGATGTATTGATCCTCCTGGAAAGAGGAATGCAAAATAAACAGATTGCCGAAAAATTAAATATTTCTGTAAATACTGTAAAGAGACATTTAGAGAACATGTATGGAAAATTTAACGTAAATACTCGTACAAAACTTATCTCAAAATTTTATTTTTTGAACAATTTACAAAATTGAGCTTTAATGGAAAAAGCAATTAAATCTAATTAAACTTCCCGATTAACCAAAATTATTCATTAGAATTCAAAATCTAACCATAATCTTGTTTTTAGAAACCAAACACAATGTTTAATCATTTAAACTTTTTGATCAATCTTATTGTCCAATCATCAAAAATTTCTTCCGCATAGTTGAATATCCGTTTTAGGTTTATTCTTTAAATATTATGTATAATTTTGAAAAATGATTCTTTTTCTTTCAATCGCGCAAAAAACATGGAACAAAAAGAAAAAAATAACTGTATAGGAAAGTGTAATTTTTAAGGATATTTAGCGGCATTAATAGTTTGCTTTATGATAATTTTAGGTTGAATAGTTATGAAGAATTTGCATCACACTCAAGTGTAAGGCGTTTTTTATATGGATAACATTAATATACAAGCAATTCCAAAATACGAAAAACCGAAAAAATATTTTTTTATAAAAGTGGGAAGCAGTACTGTAAAGGTTAGTATTAGTGAAATAAAATTTATCGAGGGATTAAAAGATTATATTAAAATACATATTAATAATCATTCACTAGTAACCAAATGTACAATAAAGCACATCGAAAAAGAACTCCCCAACACTTTATTCACAAGAGTTCATAAGTCATATATTATATCGATAGACAAGATTGATAAAATTGAATACAATCATGTTCATATTGGTCAAAAATCAATACCAATAGGGATGCAATTTAAAGATTCTTTTTACACAACAATTGATCAGTACAGGTTATAAGAACAAAACTATACTATCTAAAAACTTCTGCCCAAAGTCCATGAAGTGAAATATTAATATAAAACATCCAATAACTATTTTTTATTAAACCGTTTTCCAAAGTCCCTTCTTCGCCATATTCAACGGCCAAATTAATGTTACTTAATTTATCATATGGAATACCGATACCCAGGTTAATTGCTTTCGAATCAATTTGTATTCCATCAATTTCTAGATAAGAATTCTTATAATTTGCCCCAAGTCTATATGAGAAAGTATCAAACCAACTGTTTTTTCTTTCTTTAATTGGTGAATACTCCGCCCCAAAAGAAAATCGATTGCTATTTTTAGTATTAATATTGGAATTGGAAAAATTAATACTTGACCAATTTTTCCATTCATAATCAAATCCGGCTTTAAAATTTCTTCCTTTTTTAATTGAAAATCCTACACCAACTTTTTGCGGAACCTTAATATCCAATAATTCATCTTGCACCAGCTCCGTATCGGCATCATTATATGTAAATACCAGATCATCGGTTGTTTCTAATTTTTTACTTCCTCCATAAATTGCGCCAATTGTATAAAGCCAATTTTCACTATTGTAGGAATATTGAATTCCGTAATCCAGATAAAAACTATTTGCTGTTCTTTCATTTTTTATCTCGTAACCAACAAAACTTTCACTGCTTTCTACTTTTTCTGTTTGGGTAATGGGCCCAACAATATAAGAAGCATTAAAACCGACAGACAATCCACCGTATATTTTAAATGAATTCCCCCAGTAAATTTGGTTTAATCCGCCGGTTCCTTTATAATATTTATTTAACGTAATTAAATCTCCGCTAATTTCATCTTTCGAATTAATTTCATAGTCCACATTGCTAAATGGAATCATTCCAAAACTACTTGCCCACCAGTCGGTTAAATAAACACTAAGTGAAAAGTAATTTAAATTAACTTTGTTGTCACTTTGAGACGTATTATTATTTTCAGATTTATTTGATACACTATAAAGACCAGCCTCTAAAATATAAGACTTGCGAGCAATTCCAATGTACGATGCCGGATTTAAGTAATTAATATTAACTCCGGATTGAAAAGCAATTCCCGTACCTCCAAGTGATTTATTTATTCCAAAACTATTATCTAATAACTGTCCTACACCAAACATTGTATATACGGAGTTATTAACCTGTGCTTCCAACTTCATCGTATGATGAAATAATGTAAGAATAATTATCAGAGCTGTAGTTAATTGTTTATTCATCAATATCCGAACTCAGTATGTTAAATAATAAATTTTTAGGTTTGTATTTATATTATTAGCATCAATTATTAATCGATCAAAACTGCTGGATAATGTTAGCGTTGGCAGTGTAATTAAAAGTCCGCTTTCCGGATCAACATAAGAGTCTGCCAATTCATCATTAATAAATTTGGTGACATCAAAAGTATAAGTTGTATTTTCATCATAAAGTTCATCATAGCTTAAGCTTGAAAAAGCAGCCGTTCCTTGATTTGTTTGAAGCACATAATTTAATCTATTAATATTATCCGACTTATAGAGAATGAGGCTTGATGGAAGATCGGATTCTTCATAACTATTCTTTAATGGAGAAATTGAAAGCTCTGCCTCCATTATTGTTCCTTTATCAAATAATTGTAATTCCGGAAGTGATGGAAAATCTACTCTGATTGCTAAGCCTATTCCACCTTGAAGATATGATAAGCCCCCTGATTCGTCTGAAGGTATTTCATTACGTTGCTCAGTTAAGTTAATTAATTTTGTAGCAGAAAAATCATGATTAATATTATTAAATTGTTTTACATACTGAATTAAACCAAATCTATAAACAAATTCTTCAGTGCTCAAAACTTCTTTAGTAGTATTGAGAATTAAACCTGCATCATTATAATTAGCCATAAATCCTACTATCGCCCCATTATAGGCATCTTCAGCAATAAGTACAAATCCATGAAAATAATCTAAAAATTTATCATGATCGGTAAAAATATCCGAACCTTCTTGCAGTTTATTAAAAAAATCGAGCCCTAATTCATCGCTTAATCTAATGGAAAGAGTATCCGTTGAGTTTTTGGGTTTGGGAGTATAGGTTACCGAACCAATAGCATTTGGGTCATACATAATTGTAGTTTTTTTGTCAATTATATCATCATCAAATTCACCAATTTTTTCCAATAATCGATGAACAAATATTTGCTGGGTTTTTGTTGTATCACCAAAAGAATAATTATTATATCTAATTACTAAATTCAAAGAATCATATGTTTCATCATCTTGAATATCAACTCTGTCCGGAATACCAACTTCGAAATAACTATTGCTGGTAATTTTTCCTGTAATATTATCTTGATAACTGCCAACAAGCATAGTTCCGGTACCGTTTGACGCCACCGCATCCAGAATTACAGTTGATAATTTTACTTCAAATGTATCAATTAGTGTAATATCCGTTTCGGATTCTAAATATTCTGCACCAAGAGTAAATTCTCCTTCATCCTCGGTACACCCAATTATTATAAAACATAGAATCAACGCTATGTTTAGAAAAACAAAATATCGGTAATTCATTTATCCTAATTACTCTCCACTATTATTTCTAATTTTTATTGAATACAGAAATAAATTCTAACTCTTTACAGCATAGATAATTTATAAAGCCAATACAAACCAAACAGATTTTGGAGAATTATAAAAATTATATATACCAAAGAGTCATACTAGTAGACAAACAATTCATTGTGAGAGATGATCTTATTTACCTTGATGTAGTAAAAGTAATAATTCGAAAAAATATTATATATAACTATCGATAGAATTGGGGTGTTGGTCTACTATTTAATTTGATATATCTACAAAATTTTCTTCAAAACAAATTATAAGATAATTTTGATACCTATTAATTTTTCAGAATAATGATTATTAAAAAATAGCGAGAGTAAATTTTATGAAACTGTATAAAATAAAATTATTATTTACCAATGTAATATGGCGTGTATTATTTCTTTCAACTCTTTTGCTGGTAGTTGGTTGTGATGAAGACAGTGATGATGATGATGACCTGGTTGGAAATTGGTTTGAACTTTCAGATTTTGAAGGAGTCCCGCGAACTGATGCGGTAGCTTTTACAATTGGCAGTAAAGCTTATTTAGGCACTGGGTATGATGGGGAAGATAGATTAAACGACTTTTGGGAATATGACCTAACAACAAATCAGTGGATACGAAAAGCAGATTTCCCAGGGGCACCAAGAAACGGGGCGGTTGGTTTTGGTACAAGCACTCATGGTTATATTGGTACAGGATACGATGGTGTAGATAAATTAAATGACTTCTGGGAATATGATCCAAACCAAGATACTTGGACACAAATTTCAGATTTTGCAAGCACACCAAGATATGGAGCAATTTCTTTTTCCATAAATAACATGGGATATGTTGGAACCGGTTATGATGACAATGATTTGAAAGATTTATGGATGTATGACCCCTCTATAGATATGTGGGAACAAAAATCTAGTTTGGGCGGCGGAAAAAGACGAGATGCTGCAGCTTTTGTAATAAACGGCAAGGGATATGTTTGTACAGGCATTGATAATGGAATTTATGAAAACGATTTTTGGGAATATGATCCCGACCAGGATCAGTGGACAGGAAAAAGGGCTATTTCCAATGAATCGGATGATGAATATGATGATGAGTATTCTAATATAACTGGAATTAATAAAGTCGCTTTCGCAATAAATGAAAAAGGATATTTAGCTACCGGGGGGAAAAGTACCGCTGAAACTACTGTTTGGGAATATGATCCAACTACTGATTTATGGAAAAAAAGAACATCATTAGAAGCTCAGGGAAGAATAGAAGCGGTTGGTTTTGCAATAGGCAACTATGGCTATATCACTACAGGAAGAAATTCCAGTTTTTATTTCGATGATATTTGGGGATTCGATCCCGATGTAGAACAAGTAGATCTTGATAAAACCTCAATTGTTGCTCCATAAATAAAAAACACTCTTTTTGCTTGTTAAAAGCAATCTCCTGTTACGGGTCAAGATTAGAATGTTAAAATTTTTTTTTAATTTTCAATCTTGGCCCTAACTAATTTTTTTTCTGCCAAACACTTATCAATTAGTTCAAGACTATCAAATTAAAGTTATAGCACCTGGGAATATTTTTAAATGTAGATTCACGTTAAACATTTAAAAAAAATAGCATAATTAGGTAGATTACTATTGTGGTTCCTGTTTTATTTCTGAAATAAAATACGGCTTTTTTGAAAATGGAAAATTATTTTCTGTAATATCAGAACTTCTTATTAAGAATTAGTATTATTGAAATTACGAACTGATGCTCTTAATTAATTGAAAATCATTAGGACAGCTTATGAATTTGTTGAATATCCTTTCGTTTATTTTGTTAGCTAATACAATATTAGCAAATATAAACTTAAAAGAACAAGTTATTAGCTTAAATGGTTACTGGAAGTTCGAAATTGGCGATGATTTAGACTATGCGAAAGTTGAATATGCTGACCATGATTGGGAAGAAATATATGTACCCTCCAGTTGGGAAGATGAAGGTTTTCCTGATTATGACGGCTATGCTTGGTATCGCATTCATTTTTCAATTCCTGGTAAATTCAGAGGAGAGGAGCTTTATCTAAATCTTGGCCCGATTGATGACGTTGATGAAACTTTTTTAAATGGTGAACTAATTTCTTATATGGGATCTTTTCCTCCCGATTATTATACACAAGCACATTATGAACGATTATACCATATTCCAAGTTCCGCTATTAACTACGGAAAAGAAAATGTATTAGCAATAAGGGTTTATGATCAAAGTGGAATAGGAGGAATAGTTGGGGGAGAAAATGGTATTTATACTTTAGAAAATTTTTTGAACTGTGAGCTTGAAATCAAAGGACCATGGAAATTTAAAACCGGTGATGAAATTGATTGGAAAAATGAGTTGTTTAATGATTCCGATTGGGATAAAGTAGAAATTCCCTCAAAGTGGTGTTATCTAGGTCTTAAAGACTATGATGGTTTTGCATGGTACAGAAAAAAAGTTTTTGTAGGCGAAGAATATGAAGATGAAAATCTAATTCTTGTTCTAGGTAAAATCGATGATATGGATGAAACTTTTATAAATGGCCACAGAATAGGTGGAACAGGTAATCTTAATATTAAAACAGAACAAATAAATTTAGATCATAATTCTCATACACAATTAAGGGCTTATTATATCCCGAAAAATATTTTACAATTTAACAAGGAGAATACAATAGCCATTAGAGTTTATGATGGCGTTACCTATGGCGGGATAGTTGAAGGACCGATTGGCATTACAACTAGAGAAAAATATCAAAGCTATAAAAAGTTTGAAAAAAATAATTTTATAAATTTCATAAAAAAAATATTTGATTAATTTAGTATTCTCTCATTGATTCATTTACTATACTGTTAGCTAACTATTAAATTTCATAAAAACTTTTCGGCAAAAAGATAAAATTTTCTTGGAATTAATAAGACCAACATTTTGAGAAACATTTTCGAATGTTCGTAACAAAAAAATTAAATACATTTAGTAATTTTGAATAATTGAAAAAATTATCTCACTATAATGAATATCAATAAGTTACCAATAAAAATATGCAGAGCAGAAGAAAAAGATTGGCCGCAAATAATTGATATTTATAATCAAGCGATTTTGGAAAAGGGAAAAACCGCAGATACCGAACTTCTAACTGTTGAAGAAAGGAAAGGTTGGTTATCTCTTCATTTAGACAATAGTCATCCCATATTAATTGCTGTGCTTAATAAAGAAATAATTGGCTGGTGCAGTTTAAGTCCCCATCGCCCGGGAAGAAAAGCTCTTGAACGAACTTTAGAAATTAGTTACTATATTGATAAAAATTCTAGAGGAAAAGGAGTAGGCACACTACTATTTAATTCTGCTATTGATTTTGCAAAAAAAAATGACACAAAAAATTTATTTGCTATTTTATTAGATGTAAACACAATAAGTGTTAACATTTTGGAAAAATTTGGTTTTCAGAAATGGGGCCATCTGCCTGAAGTTGCTGAGATTGATGGTAAAATATGCGGTCAGTTAATTTATGGAAAACACATTTAGCAATTATATAAAACTCGTTTTGCTTTTTGAACTTACAGTAATAGCCAAATAAAACTTGTTATTTACAGCTTACTCAAGATTTTTTTACTTAAGAGAAATTATCACATTCCATCTTCTGTTAAGCAACCTTTTATACTGCCTCCATTTGCCTAATAAGAATGTATGCTAATCCATAAAGAAATGCTCCGGTTAATAATGCTACATTTAGACCAAAAGTAAAAGCAATTAATAATATAAGAGTTGATCCAAATACCGAAGCTGCACCATTAACTGCAAATCCCCAATCAATAAGTTCACCAACAATTACTGCCGCTTTCGGAAACGGAATTCCCATAAAAAACCCTAACGGTGAAATTAATATTGAGCTAATTACAATTCTTGGAATTAAAGTAAGTCCGCCAAGAGAACTTGTAAAAAATGAAAAGAGAAATACATCTAATAATATCCATAATACAATACCACTAAATGCTATTTGAGAACTAATCTTCATTGAAAACCGACTGCCGATACCGCTAAATATAAGTAAAGTAAGTAAGATAGTAATAATACTATAAATAGAAGGACCAATAAATAACGTGTATTTCTGAATGAGAATTACTTCAACTATCATAAAAGCCATTCCAATTAAAAAGAAATATAAGAAAGGTTTTGTTTTTAATTTCGGACCTTTAAACAAATAAGGTAATAAATTAAGCGGGAGAATGATAAGTATAACAACGCCTAAAATAGTTACAATTAATATTTTTGATGTTGGAAAACCATAAATTTCATAAGGCATGATTTTTTTCAGACTTTCGGGAGTAAGATTTTTCCATAATCCCATTTGGGCAATAAATGGTCTATCGTCGGTACATGGCGAGATATCCGTATTCGCTGTATCAGCTACATTCTCCCATCCGGTGAGAATTATTTGGTTTGTCAAATTATTTTTAAGCGAGTCTGGTGCTGGATATATTAAATGAATATACGAATGAATTTCCGGAGATAATTTCATAACCGCATTATTACGTATTTCATCATTTAAAGGGATTTTGGATATTAAAATAGTTTTACGACGTCTTTGCGGTAAATTATAAACAGCTATATGATCTCTTGGATTTTTAACTCCTACTTCTTCAAGGGCGGTTAAAGCTTCCGTTACTACTCTATCAATATAAAATTGATGTTCCATAACTAAAAAACCTTTCTCCGAAAGAGCATTCCAATAGTCACCAAAAGCTTCGGTTGTAAAAAGATAATTCTCAGCCAAAGCAAAAGCTCCGGAAGCAAGAGCGGCAAAGGTGTTTGAACTAGCTGAAAAAATTACATCGAACTTATTATTGAACCGGCGTACAAATGCTCTTGCATCCTCGGTAATAACATTTACTTTTGAATCTGAATAGATATTTCCAGAGAATTCTGCCAATTCACCTTTAATCATTAATTCGTTTATATGAGGTATTACTTCAACGGCATAAATATCAGAGGCTCCCTCTTGTAAAGCTTGTAAAACATCTGCACCACCACCAGCCCCTAAGGATAGAAATGTGCAAGAATCAAATTGATTGATTAAAAAAGAAACATTAAGGTGAAATTCATATTTCATAGAATCGGGGACATCCCAATTTCCATCAAATTTTAACACAGGTGTATTGGCTAAATTATCAATTACAATTCCTCTATAGTCTTCTGCAAAGTCTAATATCTTAATTTTAGAAACCGCATCCCAATGTTTATAAATCACTGGTGCTCTTTCTTCTCTCTCCTTTTCAAGTGTATTTTCGGCAGAACTAGCAAATAATATCATAATTGGAACTAGTCCTAATGGAAAAAGCTTCCAAAATTTCGGAGACACTATAAAAGCTGCAATTATAACTGGTATTGATGAAAGATAGGCAGCAATCGGTGTTCCAACAATGTTCATTAAAATTACTGAGATTAAAACACCTGCCCCGGCCCCAACTAAGTCTGCCATATACATTCTAGGCATTTCAGAACTGTACTTTCTAAAAAGAAGAGAAAGTGCCATTCCTCCAAAGTAGAATGATGAACTTAATATTGAAATTGTCCCAAATAACTTTGCGATTGTTATCCAATCTTTTAATACTTCACTAAATGTTAAATTTATTTCAAAAACAGCAGGTGGCCCAATTTGTGCCATTAGACCTGTAAGAAATAAAATAACCGGTAAGTTTTTAAGATTATTTAATCTTGGAAATAATCTTAAGGTCAATCCCCCAAGTCCCATACCAAGTATTGCAAGGGATAAAATGAGAAATGCGAAGGTATAGAAAAATTCTGCTGAAAAAATACGTGTCCAAATAAGTTCAATAGAAATTAACGATATTGATAGTAAACCAATGAGAGTAAATTTCAATTTTTCCATAATTTCCAAATAGTTATTAATGGCAACAAAAAGACAAGAGGTCTATAATGATACAAAGGCATGCAATTATAGAACTTTTATTTGGACGAATAATTTATCAATTTGTTTGATAAAATATCAGCTGGACTATCAAAAACTTTATAAATACATTAGTTAATATACAATACCCCTGGAAATAACTATCCAAGTTAGTATAAATACTTGTAGTCCTTAAAAGGATAAATCGTTAACTAACAACAGTGTTCCCAGATTTTCATTCATAAAAGTGGTGTTACACAGTTCAACGCTCGATTCAGGCCTATATCCAATAGGTTCGCCATGGGCATTCCGAATTAAAGTTACATCATAATTTAATTCCGCTGCCCCCCGGCAAGTGCCAATTACACAACCCATTGATGACACACCTACAATTATTACTTTGCCAATGCCTCTTTCCAACAAACTATTGTGTAATATTGTTGAGTAATCGAATGCATTAATAATGTTATCCTTCTCTATTAGTATTCCATCATCATATCTGTGCAATTGATCAGGTAAATTCCAAGCTGAACTATCATTATTAATTATTAAACTTGTTAGCATAACATAGTATGTTGGGATCCCAACTTCATGCGCTTTATCAATTACCACATTAATATTTTGAAAAAATTCGTTTTGATTATATAAGGGAATAATATCGTTCTGAGTATCACTCACAACTATTGCTGTCTTAGAACATATTTCTGCGGAAATCAAATATTTATTTTCTATCCCGGATGCAGAAGTAATAATCAAAGTTTGAGGATTCGTAAAATCATATTCACCACCGGATAATAAATTTGTGGTTGCTTTCATAGAAGTTCCGAATTTAATCGTTAGTTTTTTTATATCAACCTTACATCGGTATGGAAAGAGCAGTCGAATCGTTTTTTCTTCTTTGTCAATAGATACATGAGCTTCAGGTACATTATCTAATGAAAAATTTATAATATCGTTTTCATTCGCATATGGATCATTTTTTGGTTCGGATGTATTTGAACAAAATATAAAAACCACTGGTATTAGTAGAAATAAAAATAATTGGATAAAAGATTTAATTTGTTTCATGATTTTTTCCAAAAATGATTGATTAAAAAATTTTTCTTATAAATAATTAGCTATAATGATCCACAGCTAATTACTAATTATTTAAATATTAAAAAAAGATAAATTACTTCAGTTCATCCCAATCGGCATGGACAACAAAACCGCAAAATATATTAGCTAGGATTGAAATTTTTGACGAAATTCAGAGGGAGTTAGACCTTCATTTTTTTTAAAGAGATTATAAAATGTAGTTTTTGAATTAAAACCACTTTGGTATGCTAATTCAATTATCTTAAAGTGATTATTAGCAGAATCTGAAAGGAGAGATTTAACCTTATTAATTCTGTATTCATTGATATAATCAAAAAAGTTTTTATTAAAATACTTGTTAATAACTTGAGACAATTTGTGTGTAGATACTCCTATTTTGTTAGCCAACATAGGGAGATTCAGTTCACATTCAAGGAAAGGTTCTTCTTCTGCCATAAGAATTTTTAGTTTACTAATTATTTTTGCAGCTTCCGTTTCATCTATTGCAGATTTTTGATAATTACCATTCCCATTTTTGTTTCCGGCATTATTGGTTTTTAAACTACTCAGCCCGCTGTTTTCATTAAAATTTGGTAGATTATTAAAAATACCCTGTTGTTTAAATCCGAAAAAACCTATCCCAAAAATATATAAAACAGTAACTACAACGCTGATGCCATAAAAATCCAATAAAATTTCCCAATTAAATAACCAGCGGATGGTAGTTTTAAAAAGTAATAAAAAAAGAAAAACTGCAAATCCATTTGATAAATAATAAAGCCATTTAAGATCCACTGATTTTCTAGAGGAATAGAAGTTGACAATAGACTTTCGATGCTTCCTTAAGGTAAGGATGGTTAGGATATAAAAAATTGGTGAATTGTAAAGCCAAATAATTGCTCCAATATCTACATAAATTGGAAAGGTTTTTTGTTCTTCAGATATAAAATCGAGAGGTAAAATGAAAATATATTGATAAAATAAAATTGTGACTAACAGCGCAGGAATTAGTGTAAATAAATATTTTGATTTAAATCTATTGTCCTTACAAATAGAAATTAATGTGTATACATAAAGTGTTGGACCTAGCAATACCCAGTAATAAATATCAAAATAAATTATTATCGGATAGTTTAGTTCAAGTTTATTTTGAAATATATATTTCAGAACTAGATATGTGCCCAATAAGAAAATAAAAAATGCCAGGTAGTAATCTTGAATAAGTTTATTTTTCTTAGTCAGTATAAGTGCAATAAACAATATTGCTAAAATTAGACCGGCAAAATTTAAGTTTGTCATATAACAAAACAGTTTTCGATGACTACATAAAATGATATTATTATGAAATATACAGAATTAATAAATCTTATCTGGATACATATATTTTGATCACAGACAAACTATTTTACACTTTCTCAACCACATATTAAAATTTTTTGGTAAATGAATAATGAATTAACAAGTTTTTTTTTCACGATATAAACAAAACATTTTATAATTCAATATATTTCCTCTAACAAATTATTATTAGGACAGACGTAATGAATACCTTTCTAATTGTTTTGCTTATAATATCTAATCTCTTAACGAATGCCCAAGAAAATAATGTTATTAAGGTTAGCATTAAGACGGAATTTGGAGATATGATTGCCGAATTATATCAAGATAAAGCCCCAATCACGGTAAATAATTTTTTAATGTATGTTGACAGCGGTTATTATTCTTATGGCTCGTTTATTAGAACTGTAACTCCAGAAAACCAAAAACATAATAAAATAAAAATCGATGTTATTCAGGCTGAAGCTCATCAATGGTTTGCAAGTTCTTTCGAACCAATAGAACATGAAACTACAGAATTAACAGGTATTAAACATGAAGATGGCGTAATGTCTATGGCAAGATATACACCTGGAACAGCTACATCATCATTTTTTATATGTGTCGGTTCTCAACCGGAATTAGATTTGGGAGGTAAAAGAAATCCGGATGGCCAAGGATTTTCGGCATTTGGGAAAATTATAGATGGTATGAATGTGGTAAAAAAAATTCATGAGTCAAAAAATAGCAAACAAGCATTAATGCCGCCAATCCTGATCATAAGCATCTCGCGGCTGTAGCTACTCATTTTTAATTTACTCATTTAAGTAAAATCATTTTTTTCGTCTGTCCAAATGATCCGCTTCTTAGTGTATAATAATACACTCCACTTGAAACCGAATCACCATATTTATCAATTCCGTTCCATTCAACAGAATATTTTCCAATTGTTTTAAGATCATTTACTAAATTAATAATATGCTCACCATTTACGGAATATATATCTAATTGAATATGTAATTCCTTATTAATCGTAAAAGCAATTTTTGTATCAGGATTAAACGGATTAGGGAAATTTGAGTGTAATTTGTAAAAATTATTTGTTTCATTATTAACAATGGACTTTACATTTACTACGACTCCATTTTCAAATAAAATAGTTTTAGTGCCTTCCGGAGAAAGCTTTACAATTCTTTGTTTAATACCTCCGGTTAATTGGTCATCCTGATTGTTCTCCAAAATGTAAAGTCCATCATTTCTATATGCCACCCCGGTAGGATACCAGCCTTCGCCGGAAAAGTATATTTCAGTCTTTTTCCCATTCGGAAATATTTTTAATACTCTTCCATTGCCGTTATAAGCTATATAAATATTTCCATCGGGATCCATATCCAATCCGTATGCATTATTAAATCTTGTTCCGGGAAAAGGAGTATTGGCGGGTGACTGGCTTAATATATTTCTTGCAATGGTTATAACTTCTCCTTCCAATGTTAGCTTTCTAATAGAATTACCTTCTTCATCAACTATATAGATATTTCCATCTTGTAAAATTTGCATTGTCCAAATGTTTGTGAATTGAGCATTTATACCTGTACCGTCTTTTATACCATTTTCACTCCCGGCAAAAACACTAAAATTTTCATTTGAATCAATTTTATGAATCACATTATTTCTTGAGTTATAAACAAATCCATTAGAATCAACAACAAACGATTCACCATTAAAAAGGTCTCTATTTTGCGTTGGAGAAATTAAGTAGCTCTCTGTTCCATCCGGTGAAATTTTTATTAGACTATTCCAGCCATTTCCTAATGATGTTTCCTCGTTGCCAAGATATAGATTATCATTTTCATCAATCTGCAGATCATGAACCCATTTATTTGTTGATACTACTTCTAACCTGCCATCATTAGTAATTTTTAATATCCTTCGGTTTACAACATCACTGAAATACAAATTTCCTTTAGAATCAAACTGTAATCCCCAGCCTAAATGTGCAAAGCATGATAAACCAGTGATTAAAAAAAGGAATAATATTTTATTAATAGTAAGTCCCATTTAAATCCTTTCTGAATTCATTGATATGAATTGTTAAATTGACTATTAATAAATTAAGAAATAATAGTTTGAATATCTTCGGACAAATAGTCCAAAAAAGAAGTCTTATTTTAAAACCTCAGTATTAAATAAATACAAATAAAAGTTGTTGTTTTTTGAATATACTTTTTATTTTCAGTTAATATTTTTAACAAACTATATTTTCTAATGAGTAGACTAATTAAAATTTTTACCGAAGCAGATATAATCGCGGAATATGTTGGAACTCCAATCGGGAAACTGATACAATATCATAATTTTAACGAAAAATTTTCCAGTTATGATAACGCGAGCTTATTAATTGGAATGTGTATGGATCATAGAAAAAGATTAAATATACCAAAAAGGTTTGCGTATATAATTCGTGCTGGTGGAGCAAACTTAAAATATAGTGAATTTAACATTTCATATGCTATTGGTGTGGGGAAAATAAAACATATCGCTTTAATTGGACATAATAATTGCGGGATGGCAAATATTCACGAACGGAAGAATGAATTTATTTATGGTCTGGTACAAAATGCAGGCTGGGGAAAAGAAAAAGCCGAAGAGCACTTTAACAATTCTATACCAAATTTTGAAATTAATAACGAAATAGATTTTATATTAAAACAAACAACTCAATTACGCGAAAATTATCCCAAAATTGTAATTGCACCATTGATGTATTCTGTAGATGACAATAAATTATATTTGATTAATGAACAAAAGTAGTTTTAGTAATTTTAGATTTTACTCAAATTAAAATAGAATCTGTCATTATCTCTACCATTGCCGGTCCATTATGCTCTAGAGCTTCTTTTAAAATTGGGAACAAATCTTTTTTTTCCGTAACTCTATAACCTATAGCCCCACAATTTTTTGCATACTCAGAAAAATTTGGATTTACTAAGTCTGTCTCCCAAACTTCAAATTCGTCGGCCTTTTGTTCTTTCGTTATTTTACCTAGTTCATTATTATTTAACAAAACATGTGTGATGTTCATATTATATTTTACAGCGGTAGTAAGTTCTGCCATATATTGAGCAAAACCCCCATCACCGGTAACTGCAACTATTTTTCTATCCGGAGCAGCGGCGTATGCACCCATTGCTGCGGGAAAACCAAATCCTATTGACCCCAAATAACCCGACATCAAAATAGATTGGTTCTTACACTCAAAATATCTTCCAAATGAATAAGCGTTATTTCCAACATCTACTGTGATTACAGCATTTTCCGGAATTAATTCGCTCATTACTTTAAAGATAGCTGCTGAGTTAATTCCTTTTCCTCTATCATCATTTACACGATTTTCTTTTTCCTCTTTCCACATTTTTTTTCTATTAGCAATTTCTGCTCTTATTGAAGGATCTCCTTTATGATTTTTAAATTTTTCGTTTAATATTTCTACAGTAACTCCTATTTCTGCCCAAACGGGAATATCAACTTTATGAAATTTACCCAGCATCATTTGATCAAAATCTACTTGTATAATTGGGCGAAAAGTAGCTATGCCTGTATGATTTGAAAAGGATGCTCCAAATACTATTATTAAATCGGAAAAATTCATAAAATAACTAGCGATTGGAGTACCGCTCCTTCCAAGAACTCCACAGGCTAATGGATGATCATCCGAAATTAATCCTTTTCCTTTAAATGTGGTTATTACCGGGGCTTCTATCTGTTCAGCAAGTTTAGTAATGCCATTCATTTTATTCTTTGCACCATTACCAACAATTATACATGGTCGTTTTGCTTCAAATATTTTATTAATGGCATTCTTTATAGAATTTTCAGGGGGACTAATTTTTAAATCCGTTAATCTTCCTTCCGGCGAAGATGCAATTGTTTCCTCTTTAACTTCTATTTCTTGAACTTCATTTGGGAAAATTAAATGTGAAACATCCCTTTTAAGAATAGCATTCTTGAGAGCTAAAGTCATTAACTCGGCATGTTTACTAGCAGGCAAAACCGTTTGGCTCCATTCTGCAACTGAGTTGAATGCTACTGCTAAGTCAACTTCCTGAAATGCTCCTGGGCCAAGAACTTGTGTATCAACTTGCCCGGTTAATGCTAGAATAGGAACACGATCAACTTTTGCATCCCAGAGACCAGTTAAAAGATTTGTAGATCCCGGGCCGGCAATTGCAAAACATGCTGCCGGTTTACCTGTTAATTTAGCATATCCGGAAGCAGCGAATGAAGCTGCTCCTTCGTGCCTAATACCAAAATATTTAATTCTTCCCTCTTTAACTTTCCTTCTTAAAGCATCTGCTAACCCTAAATTGGAATGACCAACCATGCCAAAAACTGTATCCACTCCCCAATTTATCATGGTTTCCACCATTATATCGGATATTGTTTTTCTTTTGATAACACCTTCTTCAACTCCAACATAAATCTCTTCTTCTCTCAATTCTATTTGATAAGTCGGAACATTATCATCAAGACCAGCTGGTGGTTTTCCGGTACACGGATTATATTCATATCCATGCCACGGGCATCTTAACCATCCTTCTTCAATTGACCCTTCTCCCAAAGGTCCGCCTTGGTGCGGACAATGATTGTCTATCGCACAATACTTTCCTTCAAACAAAGAAAGAGCAACCGTTTTACTTCCGGCTGTTACCGTTTTAACTCTTCCTTCTTTAAGATCACTTTTAATTGCGACTTTATACCATTTTAATTCTGACATTTATTCACCTTGTTTAAATATTTAATAATATTGAAAGAAAAAAATTGTGAATAGAAATTATTGAGAATATTTTTCTAGAAGTTACTAAGAATTGTAATTTGATCATAATTTCATAAAGTTTAAGAAAAAGGAATTCCCAAAATTTCAATTTTAAAATAATTTTTTAGAAAAAATACAATTGTCATCATTTAGACAATTAGTTTTATTTTTCGTTTTTACTTTTAATTAATAAAGGTTCATGAGATTATCTCAAATGTAATTAGCGACGACCTTACTAAAATTCATTCTTCTCATTCCATAACTATTATTATATTTGCTTTATATTTCTTGCTTTGGTTATTTCATGAAAAATTTTGATATAGTTACCCCTGAATCGTTACAAGTATATAATCCAATTTGTGGTGATGTTGATTTATTAATAAAACCATTAACACCTTCATGCTTTAATAGTGTTATGCGTTCAAGATACTATTCGATTATTTGGATTAAACAGGGCCATGGAGAGATTGTATATGAGTTTAACACTCATCCATTTAAAGAATCTTATATCATGTTTTTCACTCCCTACCAACCTTTTATAATAAAAAACGGAAAAGATATTTCCGGCACCACCATTCATTTTGCAAATGATTTCTTTTGCATAGAAAAACATTCGAAAGAGGTGGCATGTAACGGGGTTTTATTTAATAATGCTTATTCAAATCCATACATCAAAATAAATGAAGAAGATAAAAGCGAATTCGATTATCTTATCAAAAAAATGCTTGATGGGCTAAAACAAGAAGATAACTCTGATCATGAGTTGCTCTTTTCATATTTAAAAATCTTTTTAATTCATGCTTCTAAAATAAAAATGCAACAATCTGAGATTACGAATAAAAAAAGTATCGAACCGAATCAGCACATATTAATTAAATTAAAGGATTTAATTGAAGAAAATTACAAATCGGTTAAAAGTCCAAAAGACTATGCAGAAAAACTTTATATGACTCCGAAATCCTTGGGAAAGTTAGTAAAAGATTATTTGAATAAAACCTTGACTGAAATTATTCATGAAAGAATAATAATTGAGGCCAAAAGAGAAATTTTCTTAACAAAAAAACCAATTAAGGAAATAGCCCAAGATCTTGGATATCATGATCAATATTACTTCAGCAGATTATTCAAAAAGGTTACTTCGGTTTCTCCGGAAACGTACAAAAAAACAATTCATCTTACTTAATAGAAAATTGTCCATTAACTAGCGTATTCTGTCCATTTATAAATTTAACCCACTACACTAGATTAGTGTAAACAAAAAATGAAAATAAATGGAGTCCTATATGAAAAAGTCAATTAGTTTAAAGCAGATTTTTGTAATGATCGCTGTATTTCTTCCATCCTTGATTTTCGCTCAGGATAAAAACAGTAAAGAAGTGTCAACTGTTAAGCTGATCCAGACACCCAGAAAATTCGAGAATGGCGAGTTAAAATTAAAAGCAGGAAATTATCAATTCGAGGTAGTTAACAAAAATATAGATACGGAAGTAGCATTTGTTCTAAGAAAAGAAAAAGATAGAGAAAGTATGGATCTCTCTACCGCTTTGCCGAATTCTCTTTTAAAAAACACACTAAAAAACGGTGAAAAAGGTAAAACAGGTGTAGTAGAATTAGAATCCGGTCAATATGTTTACGGATGCCCACTGAATGGTACTCCAATTTATACAATTACGGTGGAGTAATTTTAATATATCAATTCTCTAACTCATACTAATCAGTAATATTGTAAAATTATTATAGACTAAGTAAATATTATGAAAAAGAAAGTATTAGTATTCTTAACGTTTGGATTATTTTTGCAATCTTGCATTAACACAGATTTTATTAATGATCCTATTACTGAACCTGAAGAAGGACAGCTTCAAATACTAAGTCCTGGCCAATCTCTTTTGATTAATGAATCAATTCAACTGGGAGCAGTTGCCTACAATAATGCAGAACAAATTGTGAATGATGTAGATTTTATGTGGTCATCATCAAATAATGAAATAATTTCAATAGATCAAGATGGGGTTATTCAGGCTAAGCAAAAGGGACAAATATTAATATTTGTTAAAGCAACTGGATTTAAAACTGACTCAACAATCATATCTGTTGTGGATAATGGACAGCAATTGGCATCTATAAATATTTCCCCAAATAATGTCACTTTAAATAAGGATCAAACGATTCAGTTTACTGCACAAGGATTAACAAATGAAGGAAATCTATTAACAGGGATTAATTTTCAGTGGGTTAGTTCCGATCCGTCTATTGTTGCGATTGATAATGCAGGATTAGCAACGGCTCAAATTCCCGGTTCAGTTGAAATATATGCTACTGCAGAAAATCTAAAAAGTCCAAATAGTATTATTTCTGTGAATGGTCAAAAGAAAACAGGTGTTTTCAGTGCGAGACCTGGCTCAAGTTATAATGTTAGTGGAAGCGTTGAGTTAATAGAAAATGAGGGTGCGTTGTTATTAGTTTTTGGGGATAACTTTCAAACCAGCAATGGGCCTGACCTTCGTATATACATTTCTCCAACAGAAAAAATTGGTTCCGGAAGTATTGAGCTTGGTAAATTAAAGTCAACAAGTGGTACACAATCTTATAATGTTCCTGCGGAATCTGAACTAAAGGACTTTAATTATGTAATAATCCATTGTGTTCCATTTAATGTCTCATTTGGACAAGCATTTATTATGTAGGTAAAAAATTTGACAGGAGTAGCTGTAATGCTAAAAAATAAAATAAATATATTATTGATAATTGTTATATCAATAACCTGGGTTGGTGAAAGCTTTGGAGGGGCTTGGACACAAAAGAAAGGTAAAGCTTACTTTCAGCTTGGCTCAAGAACAACGATAGCAAATAAGTTTTATGAACCTGGTGGTAAAAAGGTTGATATTACAACATTAGGAGATTATGTTTTCTCAGTATTTGGAGCATATGGAGTTACTGATGATATAACTGTTTTTGGCTCATTCCCCTTTCTTAGAAGATTAACCGTAAATAGGATAGAGGGTAAAGAATCCGGAATTGAATATTTTCCAGGAGATTCAAAAACCGGTATATCAGATTTTTCTATTGGCACTAAAGTTAGGTTATTAAAATTCGGATCTTCCGTACTTAGTGCAAGCTTATCATTTGGTATACCAATTGGCGATAATACTCAAAAAAGTGGATTATATACTGGGGACGGGGAGTTTAACCAACACCTTACTTTAAATATCGGTCATTCTTTTTCCGGACCATTATATATGAGCGGAAATATTGGCTTTAATAATAGAACAAAAGGATATTCTGATGAATTTACATACTACTTTGAGGCGGGATACAAGTTTACAAAAAAACTGTTAGCTATTATGAAATTTAACGGCAGAGAGACGTTAAAAAATGGTACCGATGAAACCTTAGGTGGTGCAGGGGGATTGTTCGCTAACAACCAAAGATACTTGGCATTTGGTCCTGAAATAATTTACTCAATAAATAATTCATTTGGAGTGAATGCGGGTTTGGTAACTGCAGCTTTTGGAGAAAATGTTGTTTCTGGATTAGCTTATAAAATAGGATTTTATATCAAACCATTCTAGTAACGAATATTACATTATTTAAAAAAATAAATTTTTAAACATTTTCTTCATTTAAAATAAGTTAGAATTTATTTCGTTCATTTTATAATTGATACAATGGATATGGTTAGTCCCTCATTAATATAGATTTTTTCTACCATAAATTTACACTTATCTAATAAACTAATTACTACCTGAACCAAAACAATCTGTTAAAATTTATTTGTCCGTATTAAGACAATTAGAAAATCAAAAAAATGGTTTTCCCAAAAGAATTTTCTCTTTGAAATTTTTGTGTTGCTTAGTTTCAATTTTTTTACTATATAGCATTATGATATCATTTTAATATCACTCATATAGAGGAAAAAATGAAAAAAGAAATCACAAAACCGCAGAATAGCGGGTGGACCGTTTTGTTTGTAAACATATTTTTGTTTTTGATGGCTGTTTCATTATTTGTATTTGGAATCATAATGCTTAACCAACGAGTTGGCGGAGGTGGTTATTTTTTAAGCTTAGGAATAATTTTACTTATTACTTCCATTCTGACTTTTGTTGGTCTATTTACAGTTGAACCTAATGAAGCGGTTGTTCTTGTTCTGTTTGGAGAATATAAAGGAACGGAAAAAACATCCTGATTTAGGTGGGCTAATCCTTTTTATACAAAAAAGAAAATCTCTCTTCGTGTACGAAACTTTGATAGTGAAAAACTTAAGGTTAATGACCAAAAGGGAAATCCTATTGAAATATCTGCCGTGGTTGTTTGGAAGGTTGAAGATACAGCAGAAGCTGTTTTTGAAGTTGATGACTACCTAAATTATGTTCACGTGCAATCGGAATCTGCAATAAGACATTTGGCAACTTCTTATCCATACGATGATACCGAAGGTGAAAAAATAAGCTTACGATCATCAATTGATGAAGTTTCCGAACATTTACAAAAAGAAATACATGAAAGAGTTAGTGCAGCCGGCGTAGTAGTTTTAGAAGCCAGAATCAATCATCTCGCCTACTCACCGGAAATTGCACACGCAATGCTTCAAAGACAACAAGCACAAGCAATTATTGCCGCCCGGCAAAAAATTGTAGAAGGAGCCGTTGGGATGGTAGAAATGGCATTAGACAAACTAAAAGAAGAAAGTATTGTAGAGTTAGATGAGGAAAGAAAAGCGAATATGGTTAGCAATTTAATGGTTGTATTATGTTCAGATAAAGCAGCCCAACCAATAATTAACGCTGGAACTTTGTACTAAATAATGGCTCAAAAAAAAGCAATTATATTAAGAATTGATCCAAAGCTGTGGGAAGACTTAAATATTTGGGCAAAGGATGAATTACGCAGCTTAAATAGTCAAGTGGAGTATGTGCTACGTGAGGCTGTAAAAAAACGAAAAGGGAAAAAAGAGAAATAAGCAAAACTATATTTTCCCTTTTTTACGTTTGTTGGTTGAATTAACTTTATCCGGTATTATCAGCTTCTAACATTATTGTTGTACTTAGAACTGAACTATTAAAATATTTTTCTTTTATTAAAACGTAATCCGGATTAGAGAAGAATTCTTCTTTTGATTTTAAATTCGGAAATGAAATTATAAATACTCGATTAATTTCATTTTCCGAATGATTGATTAATGTTTCTTTAATTGAAAAATCATATTTAAATTTTCCACCTATATTATGAAGTAATGGGATCATTTCTAGTCTATATTTTTTATAGGTTTCTTCATCTGAAATATTTAGTCCAACTAAGATATCTAACAAAATAAACTCCTTCTTATAATTTTATTTCGATTAAATAAAATTGGAGTAATAATATTTTATATAAATTATTTACTCCAATCTGCTAATTTAAGATTTTATTTAACCGGAAGCATATTCGATGTATCAATAGGATAACTATCATATTTGTTATAAAGTTTTAAGTACTTTGCGGGATCAATAGGTTCATCAGTTAATGTTTCATACAGACCGTAAAAAAATCCTTCCCTCTTTTGGGAGGGATTAAAAATTAAAGTGATTTCTACATTTTCATCAGTGTTATTAGCGAATCCATGAGGCGTAAATCTTGGGACAAAAACCACAGATCCACTTGGCAAATCTTTTTCTTCATCTCCAACTTGAATAGTTAACACGCCTCTGTTAACTATAAATGTCTCATCCATGAATCTATGATAGTGTGGTTTCGCCCCTATCGTTTGAGGCGCAAGGGCAATTTTATAAACCCCTAATTGATCGTTTGAATCATTGCTAGTAATTTTTAATGTTAGCTCTAAACCACCAATTTCTATTTTTTCTCCTTCTCCGGGGAATAAAACTTTTCCATTATTTACCAGTTTGTCATTAAAATAATCTACTTTATTCATTGTTATTTCCTTTAAGATCTAATTGGTCAATTTGTTTATGTACTTTTTCTAGATTCCTTTCCAGAACCTCTTTTCCTTCCGCTGTTCCTTCCAAAGAAATAAGCTCGGTTGAATCAAATTTCAAAAAAGAGAAAATTGTTTTTAGATAAGGTTCCTGGAAATCCATTTCTTCCAGTGGTGTTCCTGAATAACTCCCCCCTTTTGCAGTTAGTATATAAGCTCTTCTATTATTTAACAACCCAATATATCCCTCTGATGTAATACTAAAGGTATGTCCGGCTCTACATACATGATCTATATATGATTTTAGCGATGAAGGAACGTTGAAGTTATAAAGCGGGCTTGCAATCATTACATCGTCTGCTGCTAAAATTTCAGAAATTAATTTATCGGAAATTTCCGTAGCTTTTTTCGAATCTTCAGTTTCCTGTTCCTTTGTTAAGTGAAATCCTTCTATGGTTTCATTTTTTATATGTGGAACAGGTGTTTTGGTCAAGTCTCTAGATATGATTTTTCCTTCCGGATTAACTTTTAACCATTTGTTTTGAAAGTAATCTGCTAAAGTTCTGGTATGTGAGTTTTCAAAACGCGGACTTGTATCGATTCTTAATAATGTTTTCACTTTTACCTCTTAGAATATTTAGAATATATGTTATAGACAAAAATGAAAACAAAAACGTGACCAATTACTTTATAAATTTAATCTTATTTAACTTCTGAGGATCAAGAATAGCAAATACATGCAGAAAGTTTCCTGTATTTTGGTCAATATCAATTACCTGGCAAGCTTGAAGTTTTTTATTTTCAAAGTATAATATTGCTGGCTGGTGATTTATTTCTCTAATTTTAATTTCCTGGTGCTTTTGGAATTTTTCATAAACTAAACTTAGGAGTTTTGTAGCGCTCTCATTTCCAATAGTTATAGATCTTACAACTTTTACTACTCCACCACCGTCAGCTATAATTGACACATCTTTTGATAAGAAGTTTTCTAATCCTTTTATATCATTCCCTTTTAGAGCTTCGACATATTTTTCCAAATAAGTATTTGGTATTTCAGACCTTTTTAGATTAATCGGTGTCTTGGATAGTTTTTTCAATTTTTGTTTTGCTCTACTTAGTAATTTGCGAGAATTTTCAACACTGCAATCTAAAACCAAGGTAATATCATTATGTGAATAATTGAAAGCTTCTTTTAATATAAAAACTGCTCTTTCTTTTGAATTTAGTTTTTCCAACAATACCAAAATTGAATATGATAATATTTCTTCTTTACATAATGTTGTATCCGCCGACTCAGTTTCAATAGGCTCAGGTAACCAAACTTCATCACTTACAAGTTTTTTATTTTTATTTTTAATGTTAATTGCCTGATTGATAACACCTTTTATTAAATAATTCTTCTCATTTTCTATATTACTCTTATTTGCTATATAGTGTTTTGTAACCACATCTTGAATCGCATCATTAGCATCATCTGATGAACCGAGTATATTATAAGCATATGGAAAGAGTATTTCTCTATAGTTATCCATTAATTAATCCTAAGTTTTTAATTAAAGACAATTGTGTCATGGAAAACGTGACATATTATTTGAATAAATTTACAAAAGTAAACCAAGCGGCTTTAGTGGACATATAGAAATTAGAAAAATATCCCTGATTCCAAAAGGATATCAGGGATATTATATAGTTTTAATTAAAGTTTATTTGAGGAAGTCTACCAGGAGTATATGGTGCACCGGCCTCTTCTAATTTCTTTTCTAGATTTATAACATCTATATCACCAATTTCTTTAATTCTGTTATAAATTGGAGGAAATTCTTCAACTAGAATTTCATAAACCATTTTTTCTCGGGCAGTAATAGGTTCAGTTGATCTATTGTGAGTATAGGACAAAACTTCCAATCTTTCATTAATTGTATTTGGTGATGGCGGGTTTTCTTCGGTAGAAGGATATTTACTTTCCCTATTAAATTTCAGATATAGATTATCCAACTCAGCACATATTCTATTTGCATCGTTTAACATTTCGTATGTCGCCGATGGTGTAGTAATTATTGCTTGTTTCAATTTATTTACTTGTTTTATTAAATCATTTAAGTACCCTTCAGTGCCGGTAATTGTTCTAGTCAACTCATTTGCTTTAATTTGAAAATCCACCAATTCATTTCTTTTATTATCAGATGAGTTTGGATTGAATAAGGGAACTACGTTAAATTCAACAGATTCGGAGAGTTGTTTTTCCCCATCTCTCGTTACTAAAAAAAGTGAAACTTTATATTTACCAGGCACCACTAATGTACTGCTTTTAGGTTTTGCTTTAGGATCAAATTTATCCTTTTCTTTTAATGGATTGATACTTTGATAACGTAAATCCCAAACTTCTCTGTTAATTCCTTTTTTAGCTTCTTTTGTTAATTTTCGAACTACCTTATTTTGTTCATCCTTAGTTAAAAAAGTAATATATGGATCAACCTCATTTTTTTCTTTCCTTAATTCATCATTTGATGGCTGCGGAATTGGTTTTCCTTCTTTAAATAATTTTTTCTCTTTTTCTGTTCGTATTTGTTTTAATGTTTTAGGAACCTCATTCAGATAATAAGTAAACGTGGCTCCGAATTCAGGATTTTTAGCTTTATAATAATTTGATCCTTGTCCATATCTAGCTCTACTTTGAACAAACAATAACGCATCTTTAACGGGAAATAAAATTGATTCTTCTTTTAATTTTTTATCGTCAATTTTCCTCAGAATTGAATAATCATCAAGAATGTAGAATCCTCTACCAAATGTTGCTAATACTAAATCCTCTTCCCTTTCCTGTATTGCAATGTCCTTAACTGAAATAGTTGGAATACCCGACTTTAGTTGAGTCCATGTTTTTCCGGAATTATTAGAAAAGAATATCCCAAATTCAGTACCAACAAATAGTAATTCAGGATTTATAAAATCTTGTTCAATGGTTTGAACCGCTCCATTTTCAGGTAAATTACCGGAAATTGATTTCCAGCTTTTCCCTTTATTATTACTTCTAAGGATATATGGCTTAAAATCATCTCTCTTATGATTATTAAATGCTGTAAAAACTACATTTTCATCAAACTTAGATGGAAGAATATCGCTTACATAAGAGAACTCAGGAACTCCGGGAAACTTGGAATACTTTGTCCATGTTTTTGCATTTTCACTGACCTGAATAACTCCGTCATCAGTTCCGGCATAAATTAAATTTTCTTTTAATTTTGATTCGCTTAAAGAAACAATTGTACCCCATAATGATGTCGACCTATCTTTTGCAACTGCATCAATACTCCAATATTTATCCATTACCGGCCAAGTATTTCTATCTATCTGAGCTGTTAAATCATTACTAATAACTTCCCAAGTGTTTCCTCTATCATCACTTTTAAAAACTTTATTCGCAGCACAGTATAGCCGGGTATTTTTATGGGGACTAATAAATAAAGGTGTGTCCCAATTCCATTTATAAGTATCTTCACCTTTCCTTGGCTCCGGTCTTATATATATACTTTCTTTTGTTTCTTTGTTATACCTTACCATCCAGCCATATTGAGCTTCAGCATAAACCGTATTCGGATCAGTGGGATCAACAGCTGACCAAAATCCATCTCCACCATTTGTAATAAACCAATCACTATTAACAATACCATCTGCACTTATTGTTTGCGATGGTCCACCCATACTATTATTATCCTGAGTTCCACCAAATACATTATAAAATGGCTCACTGTTATCTGCGAAAACTCTATAAAATTGAGTAATGGGTAAGTTTTCTTTGTAATCATAAGTATTTCCGCCATCATAGGTTTCATAAATACCACCGTCTCCACCAATTAAAAAGTTTTGTGTATTCTCCGGGTTTATCCACATAGCGTGATCATCAACATGTCTATTTTTTGTACTCAATCTTTTCCATGTTTTACCACCATCAACCGTAACCTCTGATCTAACATTCATCATATATACTTTATTTTCATCTTGGGGATCACAAAATATTTCGTTGAAATATTGGCCGGAAGCATTTTTATCACTCATTTTTTCCCAAGAAGCACCTCTATTAGTCGATCTAAAAAATCCTCCTTTTTTATCAGCCGCTTCCATACTTAGATAAATATATTCCGGGTTTGCAGGAGATATGTCTAATCCCATTCCGCCAATATCAACTTTGGGCAGCCCCTTCATAATTTTATTCCAGGTTTCACCACCATCTACAGATTTATAAACGGAAGACTCAGGCCCTCCCCCAATTTTTGTAAAGGAGTGTCTTCTTCTTTGTTCTGAAGTCGCATACATTATATCCGGATTTCGTGGATCGAAAACTATTTCGTTAACACCCGTATGTTTGCTAATTTTTAATACCTGCTTCCAAGTTTCGCCGCCATCATATGTTTTATAAATCCCTCTTTCTCCACCCTGTCCCCAAACAGATCCTTCCGCAGCAACAAAAACTATTTCAGAGTTTCTGGGATCAATAACTATTTTGCCAATTTGTCGTGATTCTTTTAATCCCATATTTTTCCAACTTTTGCCACCATCAATAGATTTATATACACCATCTCCATAACCTAAAGCACGCTGATGGTTATTTTCACCGGTTCCAGTCCAAACAACATTTGGATTATTCGGGTCAATTGCAAGACATCCAATCGAGTAAGATCCATATTTCTCAAATATTGGGTCAAATGTTATGCCTCTATTTGTTGTTTTCCAAATGTTACCGCTGGCTACGGCAACATAATATTCACTAAAATTATTTGGATTAACAACAATGTCCGAAATTCTTCCTGAAGTAAATGCCGGGCCAATATTTCTCCATTTCAGTCCGCTATAGGTTGATGATGATGTTGAGTCACTCTTATCTTCCTTCTCATCTGCAACTACAAATGTAGACAGGGCAAAAAGTAAAGTTACAAGAACTATAGTAAGTTTTTTCATTATCTTCTCTATTTAGTTATAGTATAGATTTATTGTAAATAAATTTTTAGTTTCTTAAAAATATAAATGTTTTATAAGATTTCATATATATTGTGCTTTGTTCATAAACTGCTAAGCAAAACTTGGATAGACACTCTCTTTTTGTTATTTTATAAACAGCAACAATTTTTAAGGGAGATTTATTATGGCTTTAAAACCTCGTAATAACTATTTTTTCCTTAAAATTGCATACGTTTTCTTTCTCTCTCTTTTCATTTTAACATCCTGTTCGGATAATAAACCTACTGAACCAGACGATGATGATAACACTACCCCAGGAGTAATATCAACCGGTGAGGTGACACAAGAAATATCAGAAGATGTTGGTTCTGGTGGAGGAACAGTTGTCGTTTCCAACTCAGAATCAAAAATAAACGGATTAACAATTACTGTTCCGGCAAATGGCTATGGGGAAACACGAAATTTTTCTATTTCATCTGCTCCAATAAAAAACCATAGTTTAGGTACAAATTTCAATCCTATTTCACCAATGATTTCCATCAAAAATGGAGGGGGTTATTCGGAAGGACCGATGACGATCAAAATTCCCATTCAAAAAGCAACCGATGAGTTTGCAGTTGGTTTTTTTTATAATGAGATTACAGGCGAAATAGAGATTCTTCCTGCAATAGACCTCGATGAGACATCAATAACTGTTGAAACTAGACACTTTGCACTATCTGGTATTTCATCTGAATCAAATTTTGGAAAAGTTAATGCAAATGGTATTATTGCAAACCTTGTAATTTCTTCAATTAAAGAGAGTGTTCTGTCCGCTCAGACTGTATTAAGCTCTGGCTTTACTCCAGGTGTTGATGATTGGGAATTTGTTAACTATGGTTCTTATGTGGCAGATGGCGGGCATTGCGCCGGTCAAAGCATGACTGCAATGTGGTACTATTATGAAAAAAAGCTCAATGGTGAACAAGGTCTTTTCCATCTATTTGATAAAGTTAACGAATCTGGTAGCCCAGGGCTGCTTTGGCAGGACAATCCTTTAGGCTATAGATTTGCTTCAACTATTCAAGAAGATTTCGATTGGGACGGATGGGTTAAAAATGTAAATCTCCAGGCCAGATATCCAAAACTAACCTATAATACATTTATTGCAGCAATGTTAATTACCGGTGAACCGCAATTTGTTATCATTAAAGAAAGTGCTACTAATGCAGGGCACGCAATGATAATTTATAAAATTAATGTTACTGAGGGTAAGTTATATGTAGCGGATCCCAATTATCCTAATAATAGAGGAATTGATGGAAATATTTCAGTCAGAACAATTCCTTATTCAAATGAAAAACTAGGACCTTATCCCTCTTTTCAAAAAGTGGGTGATCCGGGAACTATTTATGACCAGATAGCAATTTTTGGTAAAACAGCTAATATTGAGTGGTCAAAAATTACGGATCGATATAAAGAGTTTGAAGCTGAAACGATAGGTAGTGATAGATTTCCTAACTATAGTCTTACAACCATAACTTCTACAGGTACAGAACCATTGGTTGACGGGATGACAGTTACAGAGGACACACTTAAATTTTATTGCCGCAATTCAAACATTCCGGCCTCATTACCCGGGACAGATAAATTGCAGAAAGTATATATTTATAGTGATGCTGGAGCATTTATTACTCAGGCTGATAATAATGGATTAACAAAGGTTAAACTCGTTTCCGGAGAAAATAAGCTTGGTGTATATGTGTGCGGTTATAAAAATAATATATCTTATAATTATTATGATTTTAATTGGTTTACAATAAAATACCAAAACCCTAATGCTGGTGATGATAAAATTCTGGAGAGTAATCGCTGTTATGTGCGGGTTCGTTTCGATGGACACTATAAACATGTTGATCAGGACGGCAAAACCACCGAAATTGATCAAGAAGATAATTGGGGAACAGTTGTCGATCTAGCAATAGGCAGCTTTTCAGGGAACACCTTTACCGGAAGTTACGATAAAACCCTAGGATCAAGTAATTATAAGGGAACAGTTGTCGTTACTCTCAATGATGATTACAATTTAGTAACAAGTGTCGATTGGTCTGAGGACTATACCAGTTTTTCGCAAAATAATGTTGATGCAACTTCGACTTCTTCTTTTAGCGGACACGATATTCCGCTTTCTAGTGTCATTCCAGCTAATTTTCAAGATTTTCAAATTGTAGAAGAACAAACGTGTAGCCGTATTGATTTATTAGAATATAGTTATCAGAATCAATCTAATCTTAACCAAACTTTAGAGAGCCACACTTGTAACAAATTCAGTTACATTCAAGTTTCTTTTAGTGAAGAATAAAATATTATTAATGAATATTAGAAAAATAAAGAAATATGGACATGAAAAAATATCAGTCAGATGTGAAAAAACTTGCTTTATTTATAGTTACTTAATATCTGAGTCTTGATTTCCACTTATTGCGCGTCTTACGAAACCATCTGAATTATTTAATTTTTTAGTTGCTTCTTCAAAATCTACATTAGCTAAAATCATTACAAGTGCTGACTTAACATGATAATCCGCTTTTTCAAGGTGTTGAGTAGCTTCATTATAGTCGACACCGGTAATTGTCATTACGATTCTCTTCGCTCGCTCAACCAATTTTTTATTTGTCATTTGAAGATCAATCATCATATTTTCGTATGTCTTGCCTAATCTTACCATTGTAGCTGTTGTTAACATATTTAGAACCAATTTTTGTGCAGTACCACTTTTCATTCTGGTTGAGCCCATTACTACTTCAGGGCCAACATATGGACAAATTGGTATGTCTACTTCTTCTATGTTGAAAGTGTTTCTTGGTGTACATGTAATATAAAGAGTTGTCGCCCCTATTTCTTTAGCTTTTTTTACTGCCCCCACAACATAAGGTGTTCTCCGGCTAGCTGCTATTCCGCAAACTACGTCATTATTATTTACTTTAGCATCTAAAACATCTTTTGCTCCGTTCTCTTCTAAATCTTCAGCTCCTTCTTGAGCAACAAACATTGCTGCTTCACCGCCGGCTATAAATCCCTGTACCATTTCCGGAGGAGTTCCGAAAGTAGGTGGGCATTCAGAAGCATCTACAACTCCAAGTCTGCCGCTAGTTCCAGCACCAAAATAGAGTAATCTTCCTCCCTTTTTAATTGACTCAACAATTCTTTCAACAGCTTTTTCTATATAAGGCAATTCTTTTTCTACCGCCAAAGGTACTGTTTTATCTTCTTCATTTATTATCTTAAGAATTTCTGAAGTTGTGGCAAAATCTATATCTGTTGAGTTTGAATTTCTTTGTTCTGTGGCAAGGTTGCTAATTTCATGAAATAGCTTATTAGTATTTTCGCTCATTTAGTAAGTTCCAAAAGTATTATTTTCTTACTTTTTTTATTTCTTATATTGCTTGGTTTATAGGATAAGTCGAATATAGTAGATTTTTTTATGTGCGACTTATACTTAAGTTCTGCGGTTTTAAATTCTTCTTCCAATTTTCCACCTTTTATTGCCACTAAATACGCTTTGTCTTTTATTAGAGGAAGCGAGTAGCGGAATAAAATTATTAATGGTACCGTACCTCTGCTAACAATTAAATCAAATTTATTTTTATGTTTTTTAATAAATTCATCACTTTCAACTCTGGAGTTCTCAACAATTAAATTACCGAGTTTCAGCTTTTGAATAAATTCTTGAACCGCATCGGTTTTTTTCCCTGTAGAATCTACAAGAACTCCCCGCATTAACGGTTTAGTAATTGCTAAAGGAATGCCTGGAAGTCCACCTCCTGTTCCAATATCTAAATATCTATTCGCATTGGCAGGAAGAAATTCAGTAATAAAGGAGGAAATAAAAATATGATTTTCAATTATGTTTTCAGTGTCTCTTCTGGATACTAAATTTACTTCTTCATTTTTCTTTACCAAAAGCTCTGCAAAATGTGCTAATCTTTCAATCTGATAATCACTAATACTTAACTGATTTTCCCAAAAAAGCGTTTTTAATTCCTTAATATAATCTTTCCTTTTTTTCAATTTTTCCCCTAAAATTTAACTTTTTAAATATACTAATAATACAGAAATATCTGAAGGAGATACTCCCGAAATTCTGGATGCTTGACCCAATGAACGTGGTTTTATTTTATTTAATTTTTCTTTTCCTTCAGTTGATATCGTTTTCAAATTTAAATAATTAAAATTTGTTGGGATTTTTAAGTTTTCTAATCTTTCCATCTTCGTTATTAATTCTTGCTGCCTAAAGATATATCCCTCATACTTCAATTCTATCTCAACCTGGCTTAATGCCTCTTCGTTATTCAGTAATGATTCTACTAAAGGATATTTACCAGCATCAACCAATAAAAGTAAATCTCTCAAATTTAATTCAGGTCTTTTTACAAGTTTGCCAAGAGTTTCACTGTTATCTAATTTTGATGATTTTTTAGCCTCTAAAAACTGATTAATTACTTTTGGCGGGAATTTAATCTCAGATGATAACTCAATACTATTAGAAATTAAGGTTTCCTTTTTAATTAATTCACTTACTAATTCATCATCTACCAACCCAATTTCATTTCCATATTTTAATAATCTTCTATCGGTGTTATCTTGCCTTAAAAGCAACCTATGTTCAGCTCTGGAGGTAAACATTCTGTAAGGTTCATTCGTTGATTTACCAACAAGGTCATCGATTAAAACGCCTATATAGGATTCGCTTCTTTTCAACGTAAATTCTTTTCTTTTCTGTATTTTTAGTCCTGCATTGATCCCGGCTAATAATCCCTGTCCAGCTGCTTCTTCATAGCCAGAAGTACCATTTACTTGTCCGGCAAAATATAGCCCCTCAACCAGTTTAGTCTCAAGAGTTAAATCAACTTGATATGGTGGAAAATAATCATACTCAACAGCATATCCGGGTCTAACCATTTCGGCTTCTTCCAGGCCTTTAATTTTATGAATCGCGCTCAGCTGAACTTCTGCCGGTAAGGATGTTGAAAAACCATTTAAATAAATTAAATCATCCTCCAAGCCTTCCGGTTCTAAAAATAATTGATGTCTTGGTTTATCTGAAAAGCGCACTATTTTATCTTCAATCGAAGGACAATATCTAGGACCAGCCCCGTTAATTAATCCGGTGAACATCGGAGAACGATTAAATCCGGTTTCTAATACTTTATGTACCTCTTCATCCGTATACGTTATATGACAGCTCACTTGTGATAAAAATGGAAAATTTGATCGATCTGTTCTCAACGAAAATGGTTCCGGGAATTCATCTCCCGGTTGCTCTTCAAGTATTTCAAAATTAATTGAGCTCTTTAAAAGTCTTGGCGGAGTTCCGGTTTTTAATCGGTCAAACTTAAATCCTAGCCCACTTAATTTTTCGGTCAAACCATTTGAAGGTTCTTCTCCATACCTTCCCCCTTTTGAAGAAGTTAAACCGGTATGCATTAATCCGTTAAGAAAGGTTCCGGAAGAAACTATTACCGATTTACAATTAATTTCTAAGCCATTAAGAGTTTTTATACCTACAACCTTTTTATCTTCAATATAAATATCAATTACCGAATCCTCAATAATATCTAAGTTTTCAGTATCCGAAACTATTTTCAGTGCTTCCTTTGAATAAAGCTCCCGATCAGATTGACATCTTCCAGCCCAGATAGCAGGCCCTTTAGATTTATTCAAAATTCTAAATTGAATTCCTGTCCTATCAGCGATTATTCCCATTACCCCACCTAACACATCAACTTCATGTACAAGGTGACCTTTAGCGCTTCCTCCAATTGCCGGATTACAAGACATTCTCCCAATTGCATTTTTTTCCATTGTTATCAACGCAACTGATAAACCCATTTTTGCAGGGGCTACTGAGGCTTCAATTCCGGCATGACCTCCACCAATAACAATTATATCATATGACTTCATATACTACTTTCTGTTCCACGTGGAACTTATTCACAATTTAAAAAAGGTTAATATTTTTGTTTCACGTGAAACTATTTATTTATTAAAACCATAAAAACGTTCATTTCGACAAGCTCAATAAACTTGGAAAAATTTTTCTCTAGCTACTAGACTTACTTCTTGAAAGATCAGGTAATTTGTGGTACTCATTTTTTATTAAAGCTTCCTTTTTCTTTCTGCTCCAACCTTGAACTTGCTTTTCACGATAAAATGCTAGGTCTATTCTATCAAATTCTTCATAATAAACTAACTTAACCGGCAGATATTTCCTGGTAAAGTTTGATCCTTCTCCTGCTTGGTGTTGAGCGATTCTTTGAATTAAATTTTTGGTGCTACCAGTCCAGTATAATATTTACCATTAAAACACTCTAAAATATACATATAGTACTTTCCACTCATACTTTATCTCTTAATAAGGAAGCTGAGCCTGTCGAAGCTACTTTCCAATACAAAACTGGGAGAAAATATTATTAAGAATATCATCTGTAGTGACCTTTCCTATTATTTCACCAAGAGCACTTTCCGCATTTCTTAAATCAACTGATATAAATTCTCCTGTAAATTTCCGATTTATTGAATCAATTGCTTTCTTTAAATGATCAACCGATTTTTCAAGAGCCGTTTTATGCCGTAGATTAGAAACTACCGCACTTTTTTCACTAAAGGAATCGGTTAGGAAACTTTTCTCTTTTAATATTTCTATAAAAGCTTTAATTCCTTCTCCGGTTTTTGCAGAAACTCCTAAATTTCCATCAGCCAAACCTTCTTTATTTAAATCAAGCTTATTGACTAAATGAATAATTTTTTCTTTCTGCGCCAATTCCAATAATTCGGAATACAATTCTTCCGGAAGTTTTGTATCAATTTCAGAAATTAGTATAACAATATCAGCTTCTTGAACTGCTTTTCTACTTCTTAAAACTCCCTCTTTTTCTATTTCATCATGTGTTATTCTTATCCCGGCAGTATCATATAATTTAAATAATATTCCATCAATAGAAATTTCTTCTTTTATTATATCTCTTGTTGTTCCCGGAATATGACTAACGATTGCTCTTGATTCCTTAACAAGGTAATTTAGCAATGACGACTTTCCAACATTAGGCTTACCGACAAAAACTACATTTACACCATCACGTAAAACTTTTCCAATTTTATATGTTTCCAATAATCTATTAATTTCATCAATAATTTTATTGATCTCATTTTTCACTTTTTCATATGATACAAACTCAATTTCTTCTTCCGCAAAATCTAATTCTAATTCAATCAAAGAAGAAGAATTTAATAACATTTGTCTTAATTCATCAACTCTTTGAGACAGTAAACCATCAAGTTGGTTTCTAGCACCTTTTAACGAGGCATTTGTACGAGAATTTATTACATCAATTACAGCCTCAGCTTGGGAAAGATCTATTTTCCCATTTAGGAAAGCTCTTTTCGTAAATTCTCCAGGTTCTGCTAACCTAACATTTTGCTGAACTAATCTTTCTAAAATATTATTACATATAAGTTGATTTCCATGAGTGCTAATCTCAACGGATTCCTCCCCGGTATATGAGTTTGGTTCTCTAAAAACAGAAACCAGAACATCATCAATTACTTCATTCTTTTCTGAAATTATTTTTCCATAATGAATGGTATGAGATTCAACACTTAAAAAGGATCTTGGGCCCTTAAATATTTTATCCACAGATGAAATACTATTTGGGCCACTAACCCTTATTACGGAAATAGCTCCTACGCCGTATGGGGTTGCAATAGCAGCAATTGTATCTTCGGTAGATAATAACATTTTAAGCTTTAATTATGTGTTCTTTTTGTAATAATTCTAAAATACAGAACATTAAATTTACTATTATAATCTTATAAAAACAATTTGCTAATCCTCTTAACTTATTATTTTTAAGTAAGTTAGAGAACATTCATGTCTTATTTATAATTGATTAGTCATGAAAGACTTCATATTTTTAAGAGTAATAACAGAAACTTTTATAGAAAAATTTTGTTTAATATTTGATATATAAATATTAAGAAAAAAGATTAACAGGAGAAAAAATGTCATTTAATCTAAATAAGTTAACCGTAAAGGCGCAGGAGGTCGTTCAGAATGCCGTTGAAATTGCTCAAAACTATAACAATCAAATAGTTGAGCCTGAACATATCTTTGCCTCAATGTTACAAGAAGGTGGAAGTGTTGCGGAATCTATGGTTCAAAAAACCGGAGCTAATGTTGCTCAAATGAAAATTAAAATTGGTGAGCTTTTGGAAAACCTTCCCAAGGTTACCGGCGCTGGAATTGGAAGCCAACAGCTGTCTGCCAATACAGCAAAGTTTTTTGATAAGGCTTTAGGAGAAGCAAAAAATTTAAAAGATGAATTTGTTTCTACCGAGCATTTATTACTGGCTTTAACTGAAGACCCAGGAAAAGCAGGTGATTTATTAAAACAAAATAATATTTCCAAAAATATTGTATTGGCAGCACTGAAAGACATTAGGGGTTCACAACGTGTTACTTCACAAAACGCAGAAGACACTTATCAATCCTTAAAAAAGTTTGGGCGTGATTTAAATGAACTTGTGCGCACGGGGAAACTTGACCCTGTAATTGGTAGAGATGAAGAAATAAGAAGAGTCCTGCAGGTATTATCAAGAAGAACAAAAAATAATCCTGTTTTAATCGGGGAGCCCGGTGTTGGTAAAACAGCAATCGCCGAAGGAATAGCACACAGAATTGTTTCGGGAGATATACCTGAAAGCCTTAAAACAAAAAGCATAATTGCATTGGATCTTGCTGCTTTGGTAGCAGGAACTCAGTTTAGGGGTCAGTTTGAAGAAAGAATAAAAGCCGTAATTAAGGAAGTACAAAATTCCAATGGCGAAATAATTTTATTTATTGATGAAATGCACCAATTGGTTGGTGCCGGTAAAACAGATGGGGCAATGGACGCTGCTAATATTCTGAAGCCTGCTTTAGCGCGTGGGGAATTACATGCTATTGGGGCAACAACATTAGATGAATATAGAAAAAATATTGAAAAGGATGCTGCGCTTGAAAGAAGATTTCAACCTGTAATGGTACTTGAACCAACTGAAGAAGATACAATTTCTATTTTAAGAGGATTGAAGGAACGTTATGAAGTTCATCATGGTGTTAGGATTACCGACGGAGCTATTGTAGCTGCAGTTCAATTATCTAACAGATATATTTCTGACCGATTCCTGCCTGACAAAGCAATTGACCTTGTTGATGAAGCCGCATCAAAATTAAGAATTGAGATTGATTCAATGCCAGAAGAGTTAGACACAATTGAAAGAAAAGTAAAAACTTTGGAGATTGAAAAGGAGGCTCTTAAAAGGGAAAAAGATAAAGAATCTACAACACGCTTAAATGAATTGAATAAGGAGCTTAGTAATCTTCAAGAGAAAAGAAACGAACTCAGGTCTCATTGGAATTTAGAAAAAGAAAAAATTAAATCAATACGAAATCTAAAAAGTGAAATAGAAAATGTTAAGATTGAGGCTGAAAAATTTGAACGAGAAGGCAATTTAGGAAAAGTAGCAGAACTTAGATATGGAAAAATTGCCGATTTAGAAAATAAAATAAAATTAGACACAGAAGAATTAGCAATAATTCAAAAATCTAGTCAAATGTTAAAGGAAGAGGTGGATTCAGAAGATGTTGCAGAAGTAGTTGCAAAGTGGACCGGAATACCTATAAGCAAAATGTTAGAAAGTGAGCGAAGTAAATTAGTACGACTTGAAGATGAATTGTATAAACGAGTTATTGGGCAGAACGACGCAGTATACGCTGTTGCTAATGCTATTCGGAGATCCAGGGCGGGTCTGCAAGATGAGTCTAGGCCAATTGGATCATTTATATTTATCGGAACAACTGGGGTAGGAAAGACTGAGTTAGCAAGAGCCTTGGCGGAATACTTATTCAACGATGAGCATGCGATGATTAGAATTGATATGTCTGAGTATATGGAAAAACACTCTGTTTCCAGACTGGTTGGTGCTCCTCCAGGATATGTTGGATATGAAGAAGGAGGACAACTAACAGAGGCAGTTAGAAGAAGGCCTTATTCTGTTGTGCTGCTGGATGAAATAGAAAAAGCTCATCCCGATGTATTTAATTTATTACTCCAAGTTTTAGATGATGGACGTTTAACTGATAACCAAGGCAGAACGGTTGATTTCAAAAATACTATAATTATTATGACATCTAATCTTGGTTCACATTTATTTCAAGAAAAGTTGCATACTATTACTGAAGACAATTATGAAAATATAATTAGTGAAATAAGGATAAAATTAAATGAATTATTAAGACAAACTATTCGCCCTGAATTTCTCAATAGAATAGATGAAACGATATTATTTAAACCATTACTAAATAATGAGCTCAAAAAAATTATAGATATACAACTTGAAAAAGTTGGCCAACTTTTAGAAGAAAAAAATATGAGTCTTGAGATTAAGGAAGATGTTAAAGAATTTTTACTTTCCGTAGGGTCTGATATTGTCTACGGCGCTAGACCATTAAAGAGAGCCATTCAGAGACATTTGATAAATCCACTTTCAACTGAATTGCTAATGAATAATTTTTCTGCTGGCGATACAATTGTTGCAAATTATCCGGGAGATGGTCAAGTAAAATTTGAGAAAACTAGAAATTAGACAAGAATAAATAAACACTTTTAAAGGGAGCACTTAGCTCCCTTTTTAATAAATTATTTCATTAGTATGAGTTTTTTTGTGTCTGTAAACTGACCTGCAGAGAATTTATAAAAATAAACTCCATTGGTTAAATTAGTTGCGTTAAAATTCACCTCATAATTACCTGGGTTTTGTTTTTCACTTACTAATACATCAACCTCTCTTCCCAACATGTCGTATACTGTCAACCTCACATCTTGCGTCTCATATGTCAAATCTGCCGACAAGGTATATTGTATTGTGGTTGTTGGATTAAAAGGGTTGGGATAGTTTTGATAAAGCTTAAATGCCTCAGGAACAGATCGAAGTTCTAGGATATCTTCGTAGGCCAACACAATTCCCCCAGATGTCGCGGATGCGAAACCGACACCAATACCACCAAGGTATTGCGCGTAAATTTTTGCATAGGTTGAACACATGAGGATACAGAAAAGCAACATTATTCTTGAAAATTGCATAGTTTTTTTCTCCATTAAGTTGTTTAACATAAATTAAAACACAACACTTCTCAAGGCGTGGACCGAACGCACCGGAAACCAACCGCCTCATCATGACTATCGCTGAAGGTGTTCGCATTAAAACGATTTCCTACGCTTACAGCCAGACTCCAAAAGTTCCAGGCGCCACCGCGTCCTCCACCACCTGAAGCGTTTGTAACTTCACCGTTATCAAAACCAGGCCAATCGTTATTTGTTGCGTTTCCATTGGCTGATAAGATTCCGTCCCCCGATGTACCGGTGAAACTACGGCCTGCCGAATGCTCAATAGTTACAGTACGCTCCCACAAATTACCGCTCAGTTCCATGATTCCATAAAACGAGGCACCAGCCTGCTCACGCGAGCTCGTTCCTGTGGCAAAACACCCAACTCGCATGGGACCCTGAACCCCTACTTCATCACCATTCACACAATTCGCACCATCATTGCTAGGCACTTCATTTTCGTAGCCATTATTGCTGATGCCGGTTGCATAAGTAATATTTGTACTACCCCAGGCAAATTCATTTGCAACTGGTGCCTGATTGCCACGACAAGCTTTTTCGAACTCCAGTTCTGTCATCGGCCTCAGACTCGCCCAATCAGCATATGCAGCACCGTCCATCCAACTTAGATAACTGCAGGCCACAAACGGTTTGCTGGCAATAAAATTGGGATGGCTGCCGGAGATGCTGTACCTGCCCACCGATGGATTAACAAATGATTCCGGATTTCTCGTTGTCGCCTGGGTGCTGGTGAGTGTGTTTAGAAAGTCTGCATATTGCTCTTGTGTTATTTCGTACTTCATGCAGTAAAAAGCGTTAAATCCATTCGGCCATGAAGGATTGGCTGCGGCAATCTGCCCAGTGGGAAAACCACCAGCCTTGGTTGCATCATCTGTATTTATGGTTGTTAAAGTGAATTCATTTGGCGCTGTACCTCCACTTCCCGCAGAAAATGCGGCCTCTGGTACGAGGACCATTTCAATGGCAAAAACTTTAACTCTAACCTCAGCTTCATCTGTCACTCCATCAGCAACATATTTCCAACAGAGCTGTATGGAATTAAAATTAACTATCCCCACACCATTTATTTCTCGGTAGATAAAAACCCCCCGGGCATCGCCTGGTGTGTCGATAGTAGCACCAGGGGGTACAGTGTGTCCCATTGTATCAAGAGAGGCATGCATCCAAGTTATACCATCATCCAAAGAGAACTTTACAAACACCCAGGCGGCATCCCAATTTACATCATTCCGCCATGAATTCTCCCAGGTGAGGTCGAATCCCACCATAGTGACTTTGTCCGTGGTATTTGGCACACCTAGACCGATGTTACTGACTGCAACGTTATTACCGAACGCGGTTTGTGTCAGAAACAGGCTTATGGTAAACAGTGCGAGGACTCTTAACAGTTTTTTCATAGGATTTTCTCCTTCTTGTATTTTAAACATATATTACCTTGTTGATAGAATGGGAGCTATTCGCTCCCTTTGTAGATTCAAAGTCTGATAAATGCATTCTAATTTCCGAGAGGTTATTTAAGCCTCTTAATCATGTACTAAAATCTATCATCATCTCTATTGTCGTCTCTATTATCATATATTACTGCTGAATACGTGCCTCTTTTTCCTTCTAGTGAAGATGGGAAATAATATCTCCACTCACATGATTGATCGCGATCATCCATATTATAACCAACAGCAATTATAGTAGTACCAGAAGAGGTCGTTGTACCTGTCCAATCGCCTTCCCATGTTCCACTCTTTGTATCTATGCTAAAAATCCCTGAGCTATGTCCATCTTCATTTGAACTAAAGCTATTGTAGATCTCTATTTTTCTCAACCCTGATACTTCTTCACTATTTGAACTATCTTTGAAAACCAAAACTTGTTGATTAATTCCCGAAGAACTCGCTGATTCAATTAGTTGAGTTTCTCCTGAAATTTTATTCGATTGCCCATCTGTAGGAGCAACAGGCTCATTTTCGCAACCAATAAAGATTAGAGTTATTATTATGGCTATTAAATATTTTGCTTTATTTAACATGATTCTTCCTCATTTTATTGTTTGAATTGATTTCGAGAATGAATATCCAAACAATGTGCCAAAAAACAAGACCATTGCTCTTGTTTGTTAACTCACTGTTTTATATGGCGTTACTGGTGTTTTAAGTTTAATTGGGGTAATGTTGGAAAGATCTCCTCGTTAATATTCACGAGTTTCAATGGTTTTAGTAAATTATTTTCGTCAAAATTGACGAGTTTCAACTGCATATATTCTGGAGAGTTTATTATTAGTTGTTTGCTTTACTAATACCTAGCTTGTTCATTTTATAACGAATTGTATGTTCGGAAACATTTAATTGACGAGCTGCTTTTGATTGATTCCAATTACACTCAATCAAAGCCTTTCGAATTAATTTATTTTCATAATTCGATAAGTTTTTTTCAAGAGAGTTATTTGATGACATGTTTGGAGCAATAGCCTCTAATTGCTTCCATTCTTCCTGAAACTCTGTAGGTAAAAGATTTGAGTCAATAATTTTTATTTCTTGTGGAGCTAAGGTTATTATTCTTTCAACAAAGTTTTCCAGTTCGCGAATGTTTCCCGCCCACGTATGATTTTTTAAAAAGTCCAACATTTCTTCGTGAAACATCTCAATATTTTTCTTCTGTTCGGTGGATTTAATCTTAAGAAAATGGTTAGCTAAAATTTGAATATCTCCTTTTCTTTCATTCAAAGATGGAACAGAAATGGGATATACATATAGCCTGTAAAATAAGTCCTCCCGAAAACTCTTCTCTTCTACCTTCTGCTTCAGCGATATACTTGAAGCGGCAATAATTCGCACATCCACCTTGCAAGTTTCATTACTGCCCACAGGGCGTATTTCGCCTTCTTGAAGAACGCGGAGTAATTTTGCCTGCATTTCTAATGGAAGATTACCTATTTCGTCCATAAATAGCGTTCCGCCATTAGCTTCTTCAAATAAACCTTTCCTAGCAAAATTTGCTCCGGTAAATGATCCTTTAATATGACCAAAGAGCTCACTTTCAATTAGGTTCGCAGGAATAGCACCGCAGTCAATTGCTATAAATTTTTTATGATTTCTTAAACTGTTTTGATGTATTGATCTGGCAACGACTTCTTTGCCCGTACCGCTCTGCCCTTCAAGCAAAACACGAACATCACAACGGACGGCTGATTCTATTGTATGTAATAACTGAATAAATTTCTCACTTTTGCCTAATAATCCATGCACTTCGTATTTTTTAGCAATTATTTCTTTTGGAAAAGGAGCAACAAAATATGGCTGTATTTTATTTATGTCTCTTAAATATGGAGAGACTACGGCAGAAAATTTTTCGAGAAATGAAAAATCATCGTTGTTGAATTCGGTTTTACCTCCTTTTCCAACCAATAATAATGTGCCTATAATTAAACCGTCAACAGCGAAGGGAACACATGCAACAGATTTAATTTGAATGTCTTTAAAGAGACTTTTGTTAAATCGTGAATCTTCATTAATATCTTCAGAAACAAACCCGATGTTTTTATCAATAACCCAACCACAAAAATAGGTATGTAAAAACTGATAGGGCCCATGATGGTTTCCATCTCCCTCTTTGTACAATGTTTTTATAGTTTCCCTGGTTCGAGGATTTATCATCATTATAAAAGTATTTTCGGCATTAAGTAAACTGGAAGATTTTTGAGCAACAAGCCGCAACACTTCGTCAAAGTCATTCTGCATTGTTAATATTGACGCTAACTCTAATAATGATTCTAATTTTAAATTATCCATGGTCGTAATGTTTGTTGATATTACAATAATACTGAACGAACTTTTGTTTAACTCGTTATTCCGGTTTCCATTTTTTTGGAATACCGAAATCTCTATCGTTTAACTAGATTCCGGCACAAAAGATAGCCGGAATGACAATCAAAAAAAGATTATTCAAAGACTTCTATTAATAAAAACATTTTGCATTTTTACTTCGCTATCAATCTTTGTTTTGTATCTATTAGTTCGTGCAAATATTTGTCTGCATTTTACCAGATTTCTAATAATCTTCTATATTCATCTTACACAATTTAAAAGAAGTTTACTTGAAGTTCTCGACCAAGAATAAATCACTTCCTTTACGATCCATCAGACCATATAGCAAGTAACTGCGGTCCGGTGAAACTGCAATCCCATAATCCTCTGTTCTAGGTAATTTGGTAACGGTCTTAGTCTTTCCGGTATCAAAATTCAAAAACTTTATGTCTCTATATAAAACAAAATAGATGCCTTTTTCTACTGGCCAGAACTTCCGCCAACCTTTAAATTGTTCGACTACTTTCTGCTCCTGCTCTCCATTTACGGAAACTTTCCATAAACTTGCTGGGTAAGAACGATCTTTTGCATAATAGATATATTTACCATCCGGTGATTCCAGCGGTGCTAATCCGCCACTTTTAGTCAATTGTTTTCGGTCACTGCCATCAAGTTTAATTTTCCACACTTGGTTTTTGCCCGTACGATGTGATGTAAAATAAATCCATTCGCCATCCTTTGACCAGGCAGAAAGCCAATCAACATCCGGATCAGTTGTTAATCGTCTGGGATTGCCCCCTTCAACATTTACAATATATATATCTTGTTTACTTTCAATGATTGTATCAAATACAATAAATTTACCATCGGGCGACCAGGAAGGTCCGTTTGTAAATAGTTTTTCCATAGAAGTTAACTGAAAAGGATTTGATCCATCACTGTCACAAATCCAAATCTCTGGTTTGCCGGAACGATTGGACAAAAATGCGATCTTTTGGCCATCGGGTGAATATACCGGCTCTCCATCGATGCCGGTTGAAGATATTAGTCTCTCAGCTGGATTATCTGTAATTGATGTACCCGTTAATGACATACGCCAGATATTTACTTCCTTTTGATCTTGTCTGTAAACCAGGCGATTACCATGTGGCGAAATGGCAATATCTGCAATTTTATTTCCACTCATTACCTGTTTTGGATTTGATGGGTCGGTTCTGGAAATCCGCCAGAGATTATCACTACTGTATATGATCTCTTTGTCATCATTAGTAAATCCCGTGCCGTCTATATAATGTTCGGGAGAAATTATTCGTCTCGGTTTATTCACCGGTTTCAAGTCAGAACTTAAATCAAACACAAATAGATCCGTCTTTAACCAAGAGGTATGTCTGCTAAACACTATGGAGTTGCCATCTTTAGAAAAGGAAGCACAGTGATCACCATCAGCGGATGAAATGCTATCGGGAGAAGTTAAGCGCGTTTTTTCACCGGTTTCCAGCGATAGAAGAAACAAACTTAAGGGTTCCTCTGCCGAATTCTTATCACTTAGTACCAGCCACTCTCCATTAGGGTGCCAGGCAATTTTATTGTATCTACTATGATAACCTTGCTTCGGAGAATATATTTCCGTTACTTTTCGCCCTTGGCCGCCAATAGAGGGCATAATATATATCGATGTTTTTTCTTCGAAACCTTGCCTCATAAAAGCGATCTTTGAACCATCGGGCGACCAAGAAGCCCTAAAATCTGCCTTTGGATCTGTTGTAAGTCGTGAAATAGATTCCGTTCCAATTAACTTGACATAAATATCATAATTATCTTCACCTTTTCCATTCCATGTAAAGGCAACTTTGTTGCCATCAGGGGAAAAAGTTGGATGAGCTTCGGTGCCTATTAAACTAGTAAGTGTTTTAATCTGCGGAGGTGTATATTCCCTATCATTTGTTTGGCCTATAAAGAACCACATCATTTCAATAATACTAATCAAAACGACTGTCGCTACTAAAATATATAGGGGGTTGTATTGCTTGAGTTTTTTCTTTGATTTGGATTCAGAAGAAGATATACCTTTTCCTTCTCTTAGGGCCTGTAGATCTGCCTTCATCTCATCTACATTTTGATATCTTGAGTCAACATCTTTTTCTAAAGCTTTACTAACAATATGTTCTAATTCTAAAGGTGTCTCTTTTTTTAAGGAAGCTATCTTTTCCGGCTCTTTATCTAAAATGGAATAAATTAGTACTTGATCAAAATCTCCCTTAAATGGCTTTTGTCCGGTTAGCATTTCATACATTACAACACCCAAAGACCATATGTCCGATTGTTGAGTAGCCTCTTTTCCTCGAGCTTGTTCAGGAGAAATATAAGCGATTGTTCCTGAGGTTCTATCTGATTTCGTAATTTTTGAATAAGCACTACTTTTTGCTAAGCCGAAGTCTAATATCTTTACTTCGTTTTTATTTGTAATAAAAATGTTTTCTGGTTTTACATCTCTATGGGTAATTCCTTTTTCGTGGGCAGCAGATAGTCCCTCTAAAATCTTCGTGGAAAGATCTATAGAATCATATACATTTAATAGTTCAGATTTAATTTTTTCTCTTAATGTTTCCCCTTCATAAAAATCCATACAAATAAATAGTTGATCCTCATGAGTTGTATTTATTTCGTGAATTGTACAAATATTGTGGTGTTGTAGTGATGAGGCTGATTTCGCTTCATGAATAAATCTTTCCTTTGCTTCCTCATCTATACTAAACTCGGCAGGTAAAAACTTTAGTGCCACAAAACGATCTAGTTCTAGGTCTTGGGCTTTATACACGACCCCCATTCCACCCCAGCCGAGTTTTTCAACGATTTTATAATGTGAAATGATTTCGCCAATCATACTATGCCAAGTTTTTATTGATCTTATTATTACATGAGAAATAATTTTATTGTTACAGAAGAGCAGAAATGAAAAATATTAAAATTTAGTAATAAAACAACTTTTATTATTAGTTGTTACAATAAGATAATAACGGTTTAACACAAAAGGCAAGGGGTCTTGTTATGTGTTTAATATTCAATTTATTTGTTGTTTTCCTTAGAGGCATAAGTTTTTACTGTCCAAGATGTTTTTTTACTCAACAAACGGTGCGCCTGCTCTTATCAACTCACTTTCTATTGATGGTATTTCCTCATTGACTATTTTACTTAATTTTAATTTAAATATCTCGTATTGTTTTTTCGCGATTTCTAAACTTTTTATTTGTGTTTCTGTAGGACCATATATTGATTTTTCTAAATACCTTGTTGCATTATTAAATCTATTTAGAATTGTTGGATTATATTTTTCTCCAACCTCCTTTTTCGATCTATTTCCATATAGCGTATTGTCTAGAGTTAAAAGTTTTTGTTTAATCTCATATGTTTTTTTTACTATCAGAGAATTTTCTGTGTTCATACTTGAGGCTGCATATTCAATAACATCAATCTTTTTCAGTGCATTTTTTAATTTGATAATAGCTGCCGTAATTCTGTTTTCTAAATCAGACGCTGTATTATTAAAAGCTAATCTTTCTTGATGGGTACTCCCTTTCAAAGCTCCATCATATAATAACTTCACGTTAAATTCTTTTGGTCCGACCAAAGTTGTGCTTACCCCATCTATCTCTTTTGACAATGTAACATAATATTTTCCAGGTGCTGCTAAATACCCCTTTCTTTCCTTTTTAGGAACTCCACTTTGAATACTTATTGCTTGCCTATCCGGATATCTAAGGTCCCATGAAATTCGATTAAATCCCTTTTTATTTTCGGTCTTTATTTTTCTAACAACATTTCCATCCATATCCCTAACTGTCAGCCAAATTTGCGGATCGGGTTGCCTTCTTTCCATATCAACTTCGTCCCACCCTGGAAAATCAACATCTTTATTTTCTTTTATTAATTTCTTTTCCTTATCCTTTCTCTCTTTCTTAAGTGTGGTATATTCTTCCGATAGATAGTATGTGAAAGTTGCTCCAAATGGAGAGTTTTTTGCTGTAAAATATGATGCCCCTTGAGATCCTTTTTCATTAA
>Ga0209633_10000223_pt1 | contig 69081 bp, 67 predicted proteins | sample Cruoilmetagenom1_FD_187290 | JGI IMG/M metagenome (GOLD analysis project Ga0209633, IMG submission 187290) | Oil polluted marine microbial communities from Coal Oil Point, Santa Barbara, California, USA - Sample 1 (SPAdes) (version 2) | ecosystem: Environmental > Aquatic > Marine > Oil seeps ... | reverse complement strand
TAGAAAAAGAAAGTTTGATGAGTTAGTAAGCAAAATTGAAAAAATACGGCTAAAAAAATACTATCCCAATTACATAAACTTTACGAAAAATCCATAATAGAGCAACACGGCGTTCATGTTGGGTGCTACGCACCACACGAACGCTTAGTTATTAGAAACAGTATTTATCCAATCTTCAATAGTTTTTAAATAATCAGGATGTAATTTAGACCAATAAGGAAAATCATTTCCCCTAACTTTATACATGGAATGAGAAGCTTCATCTAATAAAACGGTTTTAAAATTACTATTATTTGATTTGCTTAGTGCATTAGAAATGAGTTCATGACTATTAGCCGGAATTATTTCATCCAATGTTCCTTGTAGAATTAGGATAGGTTGCTTGGTCGTTTCAAAGTAAGGAATTGGACTATAAAGAAGTTTTTTATCCGTTTGAACTTCATCCAAGTTAGGTACCCAAATATTAGCAAACCACGATTCTAATTTTTCAATTGCAAGAGCCTTTTCTATATCTGCTCTCGATAATTCTCCGGCTATATATTCAAAAACCTTTCCCTGTAATGCAGCCGCGTCTTCAATATCTTTTCCTAATGCTTCTGCATTTCTATTTTTCCAATAGTTCAAATCACTTTCTAGTAAGGTTACTCCTGGACAACTAACTGCAATTCCATATTTCAAATTCTCTAATTCACTTAAAATATATGGTATTTTGGAAGCTCCTTGACTACTCCCTTTTATTCCAATTTTCTTAAGTGGAATTCCAGACTTATCAGAAAAATATTTTATAGCCTTGATATCATCTTCCGATAGTTCTTCAATTGTCGCAACTCCCCAATCACCTTCAGAATTTCCAGTACCTCTTTTGTCATAATGAAAAGTAGTAAAACCCATTCGTGCAAATAGTATTGCTTCTGCACGAGAGGCACTTCGGTCTGCATTTCCAGAAGACGTCACGATCACTAGTGCTTTATTACCTTTATTACTAGAATACCAAATAGTTCCATTTATGTTAAATTCATTGGACTCAAAACTAATTTCCTCACTTTGTGGAGCATTGTTATTATGTAAAAATTCCTTTTCTAAGGTATAGTGTGTTGTAATGGTATCAACAGAAAGTGAACCCTGAAGCTTACTATTATTATCAATCCATTTATTTCTGAAGGAATAAGTGTAAAAATCGCTTTGCAATCTGAAATTTATTGAATCGCCGCTTACTTCAACATTCTGAAACGGAATTCTATTGGCATTTTGCTCTATACTCGAGAAAAAAACCTTGAAATTGATAGAATCAGATTCTATTTCAAATAGTATCTTATCGGAAAAATTCCCATTTTTAATTATACCACTAAAGCTTCCTATTTTTTCACCTTCATTGGTTTCGGGCTTTGGCACGCAAGAAAACATTCCAAATGCTATGAAGATGATAAAGATTTTTTTCATAATAACATTGTTTTTAACGAGAGACTACACAGAAACCTAATTATAGAGTTAAAAATAACAAATTAGGATTAAATAAGATTTCTAAGCTGCATTTATTAAAGGTGATACGTTAATCAAGAACTTTTCAATATAATGTTAAGCCCTTGAAAAATAATAATATCAGTAATGAAAAAAATTACCACTTCTCTTAAAATAGCTAAAAATAGACCTAAAATTATCTTTTTACTTATTTATAAGTACTTGAGCGAACACTATCATGGTTAGCTGTAGTTTATTTACAATCAGATTGAGTATTTTTATTTTTCCATTGAATCCAATATTCTTGCAATCCTTCACGTGTTGTTTTTAAATCGCTAATATTTAATTCATGACCTTCCATTAACACTTTCTTCAATTGTAGTTTTCTCTCGGATAATGCAGGGGTATGATTCCATCCACCAACATGGTCAAAAGACGTATATGCATTGCATTTCTCTTGTACAGCAATAAAAGGAATAGATAGATGGTATATAACATGACCAGACCCCATTCCTTTAGTCGTCATATCGATTTCTGAAAAATTTACTTTGTTATATTTTTTAGAATTATAGAGCTCTTTTAATTTGTTTCCTACAGCATGAGACATTTTATTAGAGAATTGATGGGCAATGTCAGATCCATTTAAGAATTCAGGACCTTTATAAGTTCCTTGGCAACCATTATCAAAACATTGAATTTCAGATTTTTGAGTGTCGCTATTAACTATTCTTTTTTCACTATTATTACAGCTTGAATAACATAAAACTAAAATTAATAAAGTCACAAATTTTTTCATGATTGGTCATTTTAGTTAACATTAATATAATCTCATGATGGTCACATCCTATTTAGTGGCAAGTTATTGTTTTTCTAACACATTGAATAATGTGTTTTTGAATGATCTAAATTGGTTTTGCATCCGCCTTCATGAAGAGTAGCGAAGGTAGGTTTCAATTCATTTTTTGTTTGTGCAATAGGAATATTATATTTGCATACCATATAGCATATCTTTGTCATCATTTTATATAGAACGATCTCATAAAAGAAAATTAATTATACAGATGCAACAAAATGCACCATAAAAATAATAGATAAATGAAATTATTTAAAGAATTTAAGGAGTTTGCAGTTAAAGGCAATATGATGGATATGGCCATTGGTATTATTATTGGTGCCTCTTTTAATAAAGTAATAGATGTATTGGTAAAAAAAGTAATGATACCTCCGTTATCTCTAATGACCAACGGTATTAATTTTCAGGATAAAAGAATAATTCTTCGTGATGCTTTAACGGATAATTCAGGAGCCATTATTACCAATGAAATAGCTATTGGTTATGGTGCATTGGGTGAAGCTTTATTGGATTTTGCTATTATTGGATTCACTATTTTTATAGTGGTAAAATTTATGAATAGATTGCGAAATAAAGCACAAGACACTAAAGATGTTACTGTAGAAACACCTAAAGACATTCAATTATTAACTGATCTTACCGAGCTACTACAAGAACAGAATAATTTATTAAAAGCAAGAATTAAAAAATAATAACTTTTTATAGTTTTATAATATTTTTGATGAGATTTATTTCATCTAACATATCTTGTGTAAACTTATAGTGTCCGCGATAGGTAATTATTTTAAAGCGATTGTCTTTCATTCTGGTAAGTACATCTAAAAATCGCCATTTAGATTTTAATTGTTTAGGCTCTGCAGATTTTAAACTGATTTCAAAATAATGCTTTCTACCAGCTTTTTCTCCTACTATATCAGGAGTTATTGTAAAATCACTTCCTTTTTTATGATACGATTTTGGAGTTTCGTAACCTTCTATGTCCGCTTTGATATTTTCAAAACCTAGGTGCTCTACATAAGAGACAGATTTCTTTAAAAAACTTTGATTTTCTACTTTGTCTATTGCTATCATAAAAGGCAATATACAAAAATAAACTGATATAAGCAATTAATAATCAGTCAAATGCAGTGTTTACAGTACGTTATCCATAATTTCTTGTACAACTTCAGGGTTTAATAGGGTAGAGGTATCTCCTAAATTATTGGTATCATTGCTCGCTATTTTACGTAAAATTCTACGCATAATTTTTCCCGAACGTGTTTTGGGTAAGCCACTGGTAAATTGTATTTTATCTAGCTTGGCGATAGGGCCAATATGTTCGGTAATGATCTGGTTTATTTCTTTACGTAGATTATCTGGATTCCTAGATTCTCCCGTTTCTTTTAAAATAACATAGCCATACAAAGCATTTCCTTTAATGTCATGTGGAAAACCTACTATGGCAGATTCTGCAACGGCTTGATGCTCATTAATGGAATCTTCAATAGGTGCTGTACCTAAATTATGACCAGAAACAATAATTACATCATCAACCCTTCCGGTAATTCTGTAATAACCTACTTCATCGCGTAAAGCACCATCACCCGTAAAATACATGTTTTTATAAGCTGTAAAATAGGTGTCTCTATATCTTTCATGATTTCCCCAAATAGTGCGCGCCATTGAGGGCCAAGGGAATTTAATGCATAATCGTCCATCAACCTGATTCCCTTTGATCTCTTGTCCATTTTCATCCATTAAGGTTGGTTGAATTCCCGGAAAGGGTAATGTAGCATAAGTCGGTTTTGTTGGGGTTGCATAAGGAATGGGAGAGATCATAATTCCTCCGGTTTCGGTTTGCCACCAGGTATCGATAATTGGACTCTTCTTTTTGCCTATATTGCCATCATACCAATGCCAGGCTTCGTCGTTTATAGGTTCACCAACAGAACCCAATACTTTTAAAGATGACAGATCGTATTTTTCTACAAAATCTAAATTTTCTTTTGCCAAAGCTCTGATGGCAGTTGGAGCCGTATAGAATTGTGTTATTTTATGTTTTTCTACAATCTCCCAGAAGCGTCCCCAATCAGGATAATTAGGAACACCTTCAAACATAACAGAGGTAGCACCATTGGCCAATGGGCCGTAAACAATATAGCTATGTCCGGTAATCCAACCAATATCTGCTGTACACCAATACACATCATTTTCTCTATATTGAAATGCATTTTTAAAGGTAAAGGCGGTATATACCATATAACCTGCAGTGGTGTGTACCATACCTTTTGGCTTTCCGGTTGAACCGGATGTATACAAAATGAATAATGGATCTTCTGCATTCATTATTTCAGGCTCGCATTCGGTAGAAGCATTATCCAGTAAGGGTTGTAACCATTGATCACGACCATCTTTCATGTTGATATCTGTATGTATCCGTTTTGCAACCAATACTGTTGCTACGCATGAGCAATCTTCTAAAGCTTCATCAACAATGCCTTTGAGATCAATAGTCTTAGGTCCTCTGTAAGAACCATCAGAAGTAATGACCATTTTACAATCACTATCATTAATTCTAGTGGATAAGGCAGTGGCGGAGAATCCGGCAAATACTACAGAATGTATAGCCCCTACGCGGGCACAGGCTAAAGTTGAAATGGCCAATTCCGGAATCATAGGTAAGTAAATACAAACCCTATCTCCTTTTTGAATACCTTGCTCTTTCAATACATTGGCAAACTGATTAACACGTGCATACAATTGCTGATAGCTAATATGTTCTGCCTCTTCAGATGGGTCATTTGGTTCAAAAAGAATGGCTGTTTTAGTACCACGAGTACGTAAATGTCTGTCAATACAATTTTCAGTAATATTTAATTGAGCACCTTCATACCATTTTACTTCAGGTTTAGAAAAATCCCAACTCAAAACTTTATCCCAACGTTTACGCCATACAAAGTGTTCTTCTGCAATTTCTTCCCAAAAATTTTCAGGATTCCTAACTGATTTTCTATATACTTGATAATATTCTTCTAAATGTTTTATGTGATAGTTACTCATGTGTTATAAATGTTAATCGAATTTAAAAATTATTGATTTACTATAAATTTTGGTTTCTTGTAATAATCGTTTAATTTTTTAATGTTCTTGGGCTCCACCGGCATTATTAGGTATTCTAATATTCTCAACTATTTCTTGTACCTCTTCAGGTGGTGCAGGTGTAAATTTAGAAATTATTATTGATACTATAAAGTTTACCATCATAGCTACAGTACCAAATCCTTCCGGTGAAATACCAAACCACCAATCCTCTGTTGTACCACCACCAAACCAGTCAAACTTAAATTTCATCATATAGAATAACATTAATAAAATACCGATAACCATCCCAGCTATAGCACCTTCTTTATTCATTTTTTTATAAAAAATACCAAGAATGATAGCGGGAAAAAATGATGCTGCTGCCAGGCCAAATGCCAAAGCTACGGTTGCTGCTACAAGATCTGGTGGATGAATACCAAACCAGCCTGCAATAACTACAGCCACAACGGCTGAAAGTCTGGCGGCTATTAATTCTCCTTTGTCCGTAATATTTGGTTTGAGCTGTTTTTTAATAAGATCATGAGAGACAGAAGTAGATATTACCAATAACAATCCTGCTGCAGTAGATAATGCAGCTGCTAATCCTCCGGCCGCAACCAATGCAATTACCCAGTTTGGTAATTTTGCAATTTCAGGATTTGCCAATACCATGATATCAGGATCTACAAACAATTCATTTTTTGTAGCTAAGTTTGCATTAATAATAACACGTTCGCCATGTTTTCCTCGATTTTTACCGTCAAAAACGGGTTTGTTTTTATTGCCTTCAACAGCAGATCCATTAAGATATTGTATTTGCCCATCATCATTTTTATCTATCCAACCTAAAAGAGCAGTATCTTCCCATTTTTTAAACCATTCCGGTAAATTTTCATATTTTTCATTACTGACCGTTTCAATTAAATTGGTTCTAGCAAAAACTGAAATTGCGGGAGCGGTAGTATATAGAATGGCAATAAAAAGTAAAGCATAACCAGCAGATTTTCTGGCATCTTTTACTTTTGGCACTGTAAAAAACCTAACGATAACATGTGGCAAACCTGCCGTACCAACCATAAGTGCAGCGGTGATAAAGAAAATATCAATCATAGACTTAGACCCATTGGTATATTCGGCAAAACCAAGTTCGGTTGATAAACCATCTAATTTATCTAATAAATACACATTTTCACCAATAACACTACTACCCATTCCTAATTGTGGAATCGGATTGCCGGTCATTTGAATAGATATAAAAATAGCAGGTACCATAAAGGCAAAGATCAGTACACAATATTGGGCCACTTGTGTATAGGTAATTCCTTTCATACCTCCTAAAACAGCATAAAATAAAACGATAAACATACCTATGATTACCCCTGTATTGATATCAACTTCTAAAAATCTTGAAAATACCAAGCCTACACCACGCATTTGTCCCGCTACATAAGTAAAAGAAACCAGCAAGGCACAGAAAACAGCTACCGTTCTGGCAATATTTGAATAGTACCGATCACCAATAAAATCGGGTACCGTAAATTTCCCAAATTTTCTAAGGTAAGGAGCAAGGAGTAATGCCAATAACACATAGCCACCTGTCCAACCCATTAAATATACTGAGCCATCATATCCATTAAAAGAAATTAGACCTGCCATTCCTAAAAAAGAAGCAGCAGACATCCAGTCTGCAGCAGTTGCCAAACCATTTGCCAATGGAGATACACCACCACCCGCTACATAAAATTCTTTGGTAGAACCTGCTCTTGACCAAATGGCAATGCCAATATAAACGGCAAAAGTTAACGTTACTATAATATAAGTCCAATCTTGAACACTCATAAGATTTTAGTTTTTAATTGAAGAGAATTAATCATTATACCCGTATTTTTTATCCAATTTGTTCATTAGTCGAACGTAGATAAATATGAGGATTACAAATACATAAATTGATCCTTGTTGTGCGAACCAGAAACCTAATTTAAAACCTCCAATTCTTATAGTGTTTAATTGATCTACCAATAAAATACCAAAGACATAAGAAACCAAAAACCAAATAGACAAAAGTATGGCTAGATATTTTAGATTTTCTTTCCAATACTTTTGATGCTTTTGTAAGGACATATTTGTAGGGTTTAATTGATTTATGTGCCTAGCAAGATATAAAATATTCTTTCAGATTTTAGCATAATTATTTATATTTTTGTGTTTTCTCAATTTCTATGATTGAATTTTCTGAACTTTTAAATGTTATAATGAGCCAATGGGAAATAGTAATTCTTTTTTTTCTAATTGCCGTCTTATATGCTTCTGTTGGATTTGGAGGTGGTTCTAGTTATTTAGCAGTTTTGGCTTTAACGGGTATGAGTTTTATTCAATTTAGAGCCATTTCTTTGTTGTGTAATATTGTTGTGGTAAGTGGTGGCACCTTTATCTATTTTAAAAATGGTTATTTTAACTGGAAAAAAATAATACCACTTGCCCTATTAAGTGTTCCTTTTTCTTTTTTAGGAGGTTATGTAAAGATCAGTCAAACTTTATTTTTTACGTTGTTAGGAATAACATTAGTTATTGCGGCTTTATCCATGTGGATTTCTAAATTCAGTGCTAACTCATCAATTCAGGAAAATAATGGTTCTGTTGTAAAGGATGGCTTTATTGGTGGTATTATTGGCTTTGTTTCCGGTATGGTTGGAATTGGAGGGGGTGTTTTTTTGGCTCCGGTTTTACATTTAACTAAATGGGATACACCTAAAAGAATTGCAGCAACAGCAAGTTTTTTTATTCTGGTTAATTCTATTGCCGGTCTGTTAGGACAATATCAAAACCCAGACTTTTATTTTGAACCTAATATTGCCTTAGTGTTAATGTTAACGGTCTTTATTGGAGGTCTTATAGGGTCTCATATAAGTACTACAAAACTTTCACCCATAACCATAAAAAGAATTACGGCGATACTTATTTTTTATGTGGGATTAAGAATACTCTATAAGCACTTGTTATAATTTTTTTGCCTTATAATATACCGATTGGTATATTTTTTATATATTCGTAGCATGATAAAAACAAAAGCAGCACAAACAAGTCAATATATTTTAGAAACGGTATCGCCAATATTTAATAAAAATGGGTATAGTGGCACTAGTATGTCTGATATAACAAAGGCTACGGGTTTAACCAAAGGGGCGGTTTATGGAAATTTTAAAAACAAGGAGCAATTGGCGTTGGAGGCTTTTAATTTTAATGTAAAATTTATTGTCGATAAGATCAAGTCTATATTAAACGATATTGAATCTCCTATTGCAAAATTATTTGCTTTGACCAATTTTTACAGATCATATTATATGCACAGTTTACCTAAAGGAGGCTGTCCGTTATTAAACGTAGCCATAGATGCTAATAATACGAACCCTGAGCTATTTCATAAAGTGGAATTGGTCATGATAAAATTGACGGATGGTATTGCCAAAATGATTGCTGAAGGCATACATAAAGGAGAAATAAAAAGTGATATTGATGCTGAAAAATATGGAGGTAGAATATATTGTATGATAGAAGGAGCCGTCTTTGCTTCTATGACCTTGAAAAATGATACTTACTTGATGGATATGATGAATCACATAGATAAAATGATTCAAACTGAATTGCAACTCAAGTAAAATACAATGGAAAAAGTAAATAGAGATGAAGGTCAATCGACTGCTTGTATTTTATGTAGTATCAATTGTGGCGTAAAGATAGAAGTAGAAAATGATCAATTTACTAGTATTAGAGGTGATAAAGAGCATCTTAATTCTGAGGGATATCTATGTCAAAAAGCAGCTAGACTAAATTACTATCAAAACCATATAGGTAGACTAGAACATCCATTACGAAGAAAATCAAATAATGATTATGAAAAGATAAATTGGGAAAAAGCAGTCAACGAGGTTGCAGATAAATTAACTCAAATTCGCAATACGTATGGTAGCCATACGATAGCTTATTACGGAGGAGGAGGTCAAGGAAATCATATGTGCCAAATTTATAGCTCTTCCTTTCGTGCTGCTCTGGGCACACCTTATCTATATACTGCCTTGGCACAAGAAAAAACGGGTGATTTTTGGGTAAATGGCAAGCTTTTTGGTAAACAAAGTTGCCATATTACTGAAGATGTTGAGAACTCTGATTATTTAATTGTAATTGGAGCTAACCCTTGGCAATCACATGGATTTCCAAGAGCTCGTAAAGTACTTGGTGAAATTGCTAAAGATCCTAAAAGGAAAATGGTTGTGATAGACCCGAGGTCAACCAAAACAGCTGAAATGGCTGATGTTCACTTACAAGTTAAACCCGGAACAGATGCTTATCTTTTATCTGCAATACTGGGAATAATTATTCAAGAAGGATTAGAGGATCATGAATTTTTAAGCAAACATACTGTTGGTTTCGATCAAATAAAGAAAATTTTTACGGACGTATCGGTTAAAGATTATGTTGATAGAGCAGGATTAGATTTAAAATTGGTGCAAAATGTAGCTAGAGCATTTGCCAATGCTGACAGAGGATGTGTTCGTGTTGATTTAGGTATTCAACAGAGCCTTCATAGCACGTTGAATTCTTATTTAGAAAAATTACTCTTTATTATTACCGGAAATTTCGGTAAAAAAGGATCTAATAATTTACATACACAATTAGTGCCTATTGTTGGACATTCAAATGAACCAGAAAAAGGAGGGGCTACCACAAAAGTAACCGGAATGAAAGAAATTAGTAATTTCTATCCTCCAAATATTTTGCCTTCTGAAATTGACACCGATCATCCTGAAAGGGTACGTGCTTTAATTGTTGATAGTAGTAATCCCATCCTAACAGCGGCAGATAGTAATGCCTATAGAAAAGCATTTGAAAAGCTAGACTTACTTGTGGTCATCGATGTAGCAAATACTGAAACATCTAGAATGGCTCATTATGTACTTCCGGCCCAATCACAATTTGAAAAATGGGAGGCTGCATTTTTCACGCTAGATTTTCCATCTAACTATTTTCAATTACGAAAACCTATTGTAGAACCTAGGGGAGATACACTAGCAGAACCAGAAATTTATAGACGAATTATGGTAGCAATGGGATTATTCCCAAAACGTTTTCCTTTGCTGGAAAGAATAGCGAGATGGCATTCTCGTTTTCCTTCTTTGGGGGTTTTTCCTATCGGATTAAAAATGTTCTTTACATTATATCCTACATATAAGAAAAGTGTGTTAATGATTTTATATGCGACGTTGGGTAAAGTATTGCCCGATAAAGCAAATAATGCTGCGATGCTGTGGGGAGCATCTCATTTATATGCTAAAAGGTATAGAAATGCTGTATTAAGAACTGGACTAAAAGGTAAAGGGTTTATGCTAGGTGAAAATCTATTTAAACAAGCCTTAGAAAAAAGATCGGGCATAAAAATTAGTGAGCATACATATGAGGAAGTATGGGATTTGTTAGAGCATCCTGATAAAAAAATACATCTCGTAATTACTGAGATGCATGATGCTTTACAAGATCTAGAAAAAGAGTTTAGTACCAATAAAGAGTTTCCATTTATATTGGCAGCAGGCGAGAGAAGGTCTTATAATGCCAATCAAATATTTAGAGATCCTGAATGGAGAAAAAAAGATAAGGATGGAGCGCTTAGGATGCATCCAGAAGATGCGGCCAAGGTTGATGTTTTAAATGGAGATTTGGTGTTATGTTCATCAGCAAAAGATACAATTAAAGTACAGGCAATATTTGATGAAGCCATGCATCTTGGTTATGTGTCTCTACCACATGGTTATGGTTTTGAATATGTTGATGCTGATAACCCAGAAAACTTAAGGCAGAACGGACCACAAATTAACAGGCTTACTTCGTCCGAACATTGTGATCCTATTGCGAAAACACCCTATCATAAATATGTGCCGGTACAAATTAAACCAATAACAGTACTAACCGAAGTATAAAAAAATGGACATTAATACCAATTGGAAAGAAATACGAATGCATTTTAGTAAAAGCTTTAAGTCGAGTTTGCATGTGTCTATTGCATCTGTTAATGCAGAGAATAATCCGACCGTTACACCGATAGGTTCTTTGTTTTTAAATGATGATCAAACGGGATTTTACTTTGAAAAATACCCAACCAAACTGCCAGTTAATGTGAGCTCGAATCCAAATGTTTGTGTATTAGGCGTCAATAGTAGCAAATGGTTTTGGGTAAAGTCTTTGTTTAAAGAAAAATTTTCAAGTGCACCCGCAATGAAGTTATATGGTACACTCGGCGAAAAAAGAAAAGCAACCGAAGATGAAAATAGAGCACTCGTGAGAAGGATGAGGTCAACCAATACATTAAAAGGGCATACATATTTGTGGGGTAAAATGGACTCTGTTAGAGAAATTACTTTTACTAGGGTAGAAAAGATAAATTTAGGTAAAATGATGGCTAAATTATAACTAATGACAGCAAAAATATTCATATTTATAGCAAGTTCTATATTCTTAATATTAGGGACAATTCATCTTGTTTATACATTTTTTACCAATAAGTTTCTTGCCAGAGATGTTGAGACGAATAAGAAAATGAACGCTACATCACCTATATTAACAAAAGAAACAACGGTGTGGAAAGCATGGATTGGCTTTAATGCCAGCCATAGTATAGGAGCAATGTTTATAGGATTGATAAATATTATATTGGTATGTCAGCATTTTGAAGTGTATCAAAACTCTTTTAATATCCTATTGCTAGATATTTGTGCAGGTATCTTTTACCTTTTTCTGGCAAAACGATATTGGTTTAAAATTCCGTTAGTAGGTATTTTAATAGCAACATGTTGTTTTATTATTGCCCTATTACTATTGTTGAAATAAAAAATTTAATTAATAATATACCAATCAGTATATATTGTGTAAAGTAAATTAAAACAGCATTATAAAAATGAAGACAGAATTAATTACTAATGAACTTGTTGAAAATCATTTGAATTTTTCTACTTACATAGCTGGAATGTCTTTAGATGCCTATGAATATTCTTATCAAGAAAAATGGAATGCAGGACAGCATTTAGATCATATCATTAAAAGTGTTTCTGTGCTGACCAAAGCATTAGGTATACCAAGATTTATCTTGAAAAGTAAATTTGGAGTGGCAAATAGAGCGTCTAGAACTCCAGAAGCTTTGATCGAAAAATATTTAGAGAAATTAAAAACTGCAAAACCAACACCAAGTAGATTTCAACCAAATATTATAAATTTTAATGAAAAAGAAAAGGCTATAAAAAAGCTACAAAAACAAGTCAATAAGTTGTGTAAAAGAGCCATGAGGTTTTCTGAAGATCAATTGGATGTTTATATTTTACCACATCCACTTTTAGGGAAATTAACTTTAAGAGAACTGTTGCATTTTACGAGCTATCATGTAAAACATCATCATGAGTTAATAACCGAATCGTTAAAAAACAAATAGGATTAATTTTCATATGAAACAATTTAAAACAGATAAGAATGAAAACTTCAAGTCAAAAGTAAAACGATTGGCTTTTAATCTATTCCCGGCAATTAGAGGAACAGGAGTTTGGGTAGGCTTTATTTCTGACGATTATAGAGAAATTCATATCCGATTGCCACTAAGTTGGCGAACTAGAAATTACGTAGGTACCATTTTCGGTGGTAGTATTTATGCTTCAACTGATCCGTTTTATATGCTGCAGTTGATGAAAATACTTGGAAAATCATACGTGGTTTGGGATAAATCTGCTCAAATAAAATTTAAAAAACCTATTAAAAAAACAGTGTATGCCAGATTTCTAATTACGGATGAAATTCTTGAAAAAATTAAAGAAAATGTAGAAAACAATAATACATATACTATTGATTTGCCAGTTTTACTTCAAGATAAAGAAGCGATCGTGTATGCTGAAATTATGAAAACCATCTATATCGCAGACAAGACATATTATCAATCCAAGAAAAAATAATTCATAAGATGAAATACTACTTAAAAATACTAAAATTTTATTATAAAATAATTTCCTTTCTATCTCCGAAATTAGGAGGAAAATTAGCTTTCAAATTATTTCAAAAAGTGAGAAAGAAAGATATCAGTAAAAGAGAAATATCCTTTTATGAAAAAGCTAGACATTTTAGAATTCCGCTTCCAAAAGAAGATTTACATTGTTATGAATTTGGTAATCCAACAGGTGAATTAATTTTTTTAGTACATGGATGGGATTCAAATGCAGGGAGCTTATCAAAATTTGCTTTTGAATTGGAAGAAAGAAATTATAGAGTTATAAGTTTTGACTTACCGGGACATGCTAATTCAAAATCAGAATACACCAATTTATATGAATGTAAAGAGGCATTTAAAAAATTGATTCAATTTATTAATCCACAAGAACCCTTTACAATCATTTCTCACTCATTTGGATCAGCAATGACGGCATATACCTTGGCAGAAACTAATTATACTATTGATAAATTTGTGTTTTTAACCACACCAAATTCCTTATTAGATATTTTTACTAATTTCAAAAACTTTGTGGGTATTACAGATAAAACATTTTCATTTATGCTAAGCAAGGTCAACAAGCTATTAAAGGAGGATGTTCATGATATTAGTGTTGAAGAAAAATTAAAGCATATTTCATTTACCAAATTATTATTGGTACACGATAAGAAAGATAAAATTTTGCCTTATCGAAATTCTGAAGAAGTGTTAAAGTCAACGAATAATACAGAGTTAAAATCATATGAAAGGATAGGGCATTACAGAATGCTTTGGAATGATGATGTTTTGGAAGACACCATGGATTTTATTAAAAACTAAAACCATGAAAATTCACCATTTAAGAAATGCAACACTTATAATTGAATCTGGAAATGATTTTATATTGGTTGATCCTATGTTAGGAAAAAAGGGAACAAATGGACCACTTGCATTTTTGCGTCATAAAGCAAGACGAAACCCGATCGTATCATTACCGAAGAATTCAAATGAATTATTAAAAAAAGTCACACATTGTTTGATAACACATTGCCAAAGAAGGCATTTTGATCATTTAGATACTGAAGGAGAATTATTTTTAGTAAAAAATAATATTCCTGTTACGTGTAATTATAAGGATGCTAACTATTTGAAAAAGCGAAATATTAATGTTCAAAATATTTTATCTCCTTGGAAAAGAGATGGTTTTTTAGAAGGATTTATAACGACTGTCCCAGCAAAACATGGTTATGATTGGATACATAGATTTATGGCGAATGGTGTAGGTTTTTTTATTGAATTACCGAATTCTCCAACTATTTATATAAGTGGAGATACAGTTTATACGAATGATGTTGATAAAGCACTTTCAACATTTAAACCGGATATTTCTATAGTGGCTTCAGGTTCTGCAAGTCTAGATATTGGAAAACCAATATTAATGACGATAAAGGATATTGTGAAATTTATAAAGAATTCTCCTGGTAAAGTTATTGCCAATCATCTGGAAGCATTAAACCATTGTCCGACGACAAGAAAAGAGCTCAAAGAAGAGTTAAGAAATCAAAATTTATTGTCAAAAGTTTTTATACCCTATGATGGTGAAACATTACAGTTTTAATATATAGTAAAATGAAAATAGCTATCTTGATTTATAACGGAATGACTATGCTTGACGCCATTGGTCCGTATGAAGTATTGGCTCAATTGCCGAAAGCAGAAGTGTTTTTTGTAGCTAAAAAGAAAGGAGAGATCAAGTCAGATACCGGTTATGTACATTTAAATGCGAAGTATGATTTTAATGATATGGTTGAAGCTGATATTTTATTGATCCCGGGTTCTACCATTGCTTTTGTAAAAGTGATGAATGATAAAAAAACGTTAGATTGGATTCGAAAAATAGATAAAACAACTCAATTTACAACATCGGTTTGTAGTGGTTCACTAATTCTGGCTGCTACCGGATTGTTAAAAGGATTGAAAACTACTTCACATTGGAAACCAATAAGTTTATTAAAAGAATATGGAGCAATTCCGATAAGAGAACGTTTTGTACATGAGGGAAAAATTGTAACAGCAGCAGGAGTTTCAGCGGGGATTGATATGGCATTGTATTTAGTAAATGAAATAGCCGGTGAACAACTGGCTAAGTCCATACAATTGTTGATTGAATATGACCCAAGTCCTTTATATAAATCAGGAAATTTTACTGCTTGTGAGCCTGATATTATTCAAAAAGCAGAACGTCAATTGTCTAGAAATGCAAAAAGAGAATTGAATTTGTTTGAGGCAATTACAAATCTTAAAACATTAAAAAAACTAAAATGAGTGGATTTGTAATAGATACATCACGGTTGCGAATACGAAAATTATGGAGAGGATTCCCAAATAATTGGGCATCAGACATTGAAATGATAGATACCGATTATGGCAAGATTAGGGTTAAGGATACTAAAACAAATAAACCTGTAATTATTAGTGTACCAGATGGACCAAATGTTATTGAACACCACGAAGAATTAACAACAAAATTAGCTGAGAATTATCGAGTTATTTGTTTTGAATTACCGGGATTCGGATTTTCATACCCTTCTTTTGTGTTTGATTATTCATTTGATATGACAGCCAAAGTGATTATCAATGTAATGGATGTTTTAAAGGTTAAAAGAACATCGATTTCCTTTTCATGTGCTAATGGTTTTTACGGAATTACTGTTGCAAAAATGATTCCTGATAGAATTGAACACTTATTTTTGGCACAAACTCCATCCTTGTATCAAATGGAAGGGTGGGCAAAAAGAAGTATTCCTAAGCCACTTAAGACTCCATGGTTAGGACAAATGACGAATTTATTTTTAGAAAAAAAACTAGCATATAAATGGTACAATTATGCATTGCCAAAAAATATTGATAGATCAGGATACCAACAAATAGCAGTTGATACAATAAAAAGAGGAGGTTGTTTTTGTTTGTCTAGTTTAGTACAAGGTTTGTCAAAAGAGTTAAAAAATCCATTAGGTGGAATTGAAATCCCTACAACATTGGTTTGGGGGAATAAAGATTATACACATAGGTTCACCGACTTTAATAGTATAAAAGAACATGCTCCAAATTCTAATATAGTAGAATTTGATAATTGTGGTCATTTTCCTGAATTAGAAAACCCAACTAAATATGTAAGCCTGATAAATGAAACATTAAAAAAATAAATAAAATCATTGCGAATCAATCGTGAAAACCGGATGATGTAGTACTCTTCATAATGTCTATTGGTTAACATTGATACTACGTCGCACCAAGTTGTGACTCGCAATGGTTTTTAATCAAACTTACCGAGATGTAATCCTTTTATGATTCCATCTGCAAGTCCTATTTTAGGTACATAGATCTTTGTAGCGCCACTCCATTTCATAGCATTAAGATAAATTTTAGTGGCAGGTATGATCACATCTGCTCTGTCAGGATTTAATCCGAGTTCTACTATTCTTTCGTTGTAACTCATTTGTTTGAGAAATTCGTAATGAGCTTTAATGTAAATATATGAAAGAGGTCTGCCTAGCGGTCTGTCAGACATCTTAAATATTTTATTGATATTGCCTCCAGAACCAATTAACGATAAGTTTTTTAGACCTTTAGTGCTTAATTTAATCCATTGTTCAACATCTTTAAAAATGAGTTTATTGACACCTTTAGGATTATTTATAAGCCGTACGGTTCCCATTTTAAACGATTTGGAGTTGATGATTTTACCTTTAGAAAAAATAGTAAATTCAGTACTACCTCCACCAACATCAACATATAGATACGATTGGTCGCTTTCAATCAATTCATTTAGGTCTGTAGACGCAATAATAGCCGCTTCTTTTTTACCATCAATAATATCAATGAGAATGCCTGTTTTTTTATTGATTTTTTTTACAACTTCTTTGCCGTTTTCAGCTTCACGTATGGCAGATGTTGCACATGCCTTGAATTTTTCTACACCATTTACTTTCATGAGTAGTTTAAAGGCATTCATAGCGTCAATCATTCTTTTGATATTAGCATCACTAACAGCACCCTTAACAAATGAGTCTGCACCTAAACGAATAGGAACTCGAACTAAAGAAGCTTTTCTATATAGAGGCTCTTTATTTTTTTTAATAATAATATTTGCAATTAAAAGTCTCACAGCATTCGAACCAATGTCAATTGCTGCATATTTTTTTATTTCCAAAACAAATCTTTTTTATTTATGAAATTTAGGAAATTCAACAAGAAAAGTCTTTCCTTTTTTAATATTTTTCCAATGTTTATCTTCGAATTGAATTCCAATAACACCGCAGGTAGGAACATGAGCTATGGGTTTATTACCAAAGGTGTTGACAAATGTATTGATACCATGATCATGGCTAAAAATGATCGCTGAATTAAATCCGTCATCTAAAGCTTTTACAGTTTTTATCAAATATCCATCACTAAAACTATACAGAGATTTACTTATTTTCATATTGGCCAACGGAAAATTGAAAGCATAACTAAAAATCATTGCTGTATGCAAAGCCCTATTGGCACAGCTTGAAATAAATATGCTCGGACAGTCTACCTTACTTTCTAACACTTTAGAAACTAAATAAGCATCATTAATACCTCTTTTTTTTAAAGGTCTGTCTATATCTTTTACGCCGTTATACTCCCATGATGATTTGGCGTGCCTTACGATATATAAAGTTTTCATTAATTTATACTATTTAAGGTTGGTTTAAGTTCTTCAATTTTAAAAATTAAAGAGTCGGTTAATTCTTTAATTTTTGTTGTTATGCCATTATCAGAAACTTGACCTAGTTGATTAATTTTCCCTCGAACTCCTTTAATTAATAGTTTAGAGTTATCAGGAATTTTATATTGTAATAGAGTATTCATTATTAAATCTAAAGATTCAAATGCTTTTTCACCTGACGCAGACGCTATAATAAATGCAAAAGGTTTGTCTGAAAATACAGTAGTTGAAACGGTCCATTCTAATGCATTTTTTAAGGTACCTGGGATACTAAAAACATATTCGGGTGAGCAGATAATTATGCCATCAGCTTGTACAATCAACTTTCGGAAATATTTGACAGTTTGAGGAATATTTTCAGTGTCTAAGTCCGGATTAAAATGTGGCAGTTTGTCAATACTATCATATAATTGAATGTCCAAACTGTTTTTATATAATTCAACAATTGTTTTAAGAATTGAATTATTAGATGAATTCTTTCTTGTGCTTCCAGAGATAGCTAATATTTTTTTAGCTTGTTTCATTTGTGTAACAAATAATTGGCAATCAAATATAAATGATTTTATTATTTTTTTAGGGTGCCAATCGTTCTTTTTTCCAGATATAATCTTTTTGTAAAGTATACCTAATTCTATCATGCATACGATTGGGTCTGCCTTGCCAAAATTCAATACTCATCGGTTTTACTATAAAGCCTCCCCAATAATTTGGTCTAGGTACTTCCTTGCCTTGAAATTTTTCCTCGTAAATTTTAAGTTGATCATCTAAAGATTGACGAGAATTTATCACTTCACTTTGATGTGATGCCCAAGCTCCTAATTTACTACCTTCGGGTCTGGTTTCAAAATAACCGTCTGATAAGTTTTCAATTAATTTTTCAGCTGCCCCTTTTATAATGATCTGCTGTTCTAAACCCGACCAAAAAAAAGACAAACAAACCTTTGGATGTTCAGCTATTGCCAATCCTTTTTCAGAATAGTAATTGGTATAGAATATAAAACCTTCCCAAGTGAATTTTTTAAGTAATACCATTCTGTTTTTAGGAAAACCATCTAAACCATAGGTTGCAATATTCATGGCATTGGCTTCATGAACATTATCATCTTGATCGGCAACTATAAACCAATCTCTAAACAACTCTATTGGGTTTTCTGGGGTATTCTCTTCCAAAAGATCATCTTTTTGATAATTTTCTCTATGATTGCTTAGATCTTTTTCCATCAATTAGTAATAATTTATTATTTCTTTTCTCGTATTAACCATAAACCTATAAAAGTGATCAATCCGTTTATTGGTAATATCTCCCATTGAAATTGGTATTTTCCAATAATACTTTCCGGTAAAAACGCAATTACAATAGTCAATAATATAGCACAAAGTGCCACTAACCATGCAAAAGCATCTTTAATATTATGTTTGGTAAATATTCCAAAGGCAAATAAACCCAATAACGGACCATAGGTAAAGGTGGCAAATTTAAATAGATTTCCCACAACATTACCATCAAGATTGTTAAAAATAATCACCACAATTATTAATAATAGAGAAATGCCAATATGTACTTTTTTACGTAATGGTTTTTGTTCTTGCTCAGGCCTATTTTCTATGTTTAGAAAATCAACAGAAAAAGAAGTGGTTAGAGATGTTAAAGCACTATCAGCACTTGAATAGGCTGCTGCAATCAATCCAATTATAAACACAACCGATAACGGTAGTCCTAAATCACTATTCATTGCAATTTCTGGAAATAATAGATCTGTTCTTGGCCTGCCATCAACAATTGGTATTTCTATACCGAATTTTTCAGCATAAATATAGAGTAATGCACCAAGAGATAAAAAGATAAAATTCACAATAACCAATAGGGTTATCATAGTAGACATGTTCTTTTGCGCATCCTTTTTGTTTTTACAAGTTAAGTTTTTTTGCATCATATCTTGATCTAGTCCGGTCATGGTAATGGCAATAAAAATACCTCCAATAAAATATTTCCAGAAATATTGTTTAGAATTAGGGTCGTCAAAAAAGAATATTTTACTTTTTGAGGCAAATTCTTCTGATTGTAAAAATTCAAGATATGTCCAATTTAGTTTTTGGTCAATAAGATAAATAGCAACTCCAACTGCAGTTAACATGGCCAAAGTTTGTAAAGTATCTGTCCAAACGATTGTTTTTATGCCACCTCTAAAAGTATATATCCAAATTAATAAAATTGAAATGATTACAGTGAGCCAAAAAGGGACACCTAATGCAGAAAAAACAATATACTGCATAGACAGGGCGACTAAGAATAATCGAAAAGATGCACCTGTTATTCTGGATAGCAAAAAGAAAAACGCACCTGTTTTATAGCTTACTTTACCAAATCGTTGCTCTAGGTATTGATAAATAGAAGTTACATTAAGGCGATAGTAAATAGGCAGTAAAATAAATATAATAAAAAAGGTTCCTACAAAGAAACCAAAAACACCTTGCATGTATGCAAATTGTTCTCCTCCAATCATACCAGGCACAGAAATAAACGTAACCCCAGATAATGTTGCACCAATCATTCCAAAGGCAACAACATACCAAGGAGATTGCTTATTAGCCTTAAAAAAAGTGTCATTGGAATCATTTTTTCCTGTTAAAAATGAAATTAATAGTAATAAACCAAAGTAACCTAAAATTAATAATAGTATATATGATGCTTGCATTGATTAGATTTTAGATTTATGAATTACGAATATAGTTTTTTTAGAGGAAAGAGAATAGAGAAGAGAATAAAGACTCTCATCATAGAGATTTTTTAATTTTAAATAGCAATTTTATAAGTATATTTTCTCTATTCTTTGAAAGAAAAAATTGTAAATTAGCCACCATGAATTTTTCTTCAAAATTATTAGAAAATGCCGTAAATGAGGTATCTCAATTGCCTGGAATAGGTAAGCGTACTGCTTTGCGTTTGGTTTTACATTTGTTAAAACAACCTAAAGAGAGAACCACATATTTAATAGAGGCCTTAGAACAGTTAAAAGAAAAAGTTAGATTGTGTAAGCAATGTCATAATATTTCTGATGTTGATCTTTGTGAAATTTGTGCCAATAAAAATAGAAATGAAGCCATTTTATGTGTTGTTGAAGATATTCGTGATGTCATGGCCATAGAGAGTACTGCTCAGTTTAGAGGTTTGTATCATGTCTTGGGTGGTAAAATATCTCCTATAGAAGGGGTAGGCCCACAAAATTTAACGATTGAAAGCTTGGTAACTAAAGTAAGGCAAGGTACTGTTAAAGAGATTATTTTTGCTTTGAGTCCGACCATGGAAGGCGATACCACAAATTTTTATATTTATAAACAGATAGAAGATTTGGATATTAATATTTCTACCATTGCAAGAGGTATTGCTATTGGCAATGAACTAGAATACGCTGATGAAATAACCTTGGGGAGAAGTATTTTAAATAGAATTCCGTTTGAAAATTCTTTAAAGAGTTCGTAATATTAGAGAGGTTTTTTAGATTTTAAGCATCTCCAGTCTTCTGTATTCTAGCTTTAAAAATCCATCTACTTTTCAATTCTAATCCTCACATCAACAGCAACAATTTCATCAGAAGTAGCTAATAATGGATTTATATCTAATTCGGCAATTTCAGGTGCAATTTCTAATAAGGTTGAGAGCTTGCTAATAATTTTAGAGAAAGCTTCAATGTCTATGCCTTTTTGTCCTCTAATACCCTTTAAAATTGGATAAGCTTTTAATTGGGTAATCATATGTAGAGAATCTTTCTCTGAAACTGGAATCATTCCAATAGTAACATCTTTTAAAATTTCAACAAAAATTCCCCCCAATCCGCACATGATAATATGGGGATATTTATTTTCTTTTTTAGCTCCAATAAAAAGCTCGGTTCCTTTTTTCATAGGTTGAATAATTACTGAAGTTGCTTCATCAATTTGCATCAGTTTATTAAAGTTAATAATTAATTCTTCCTTATTTTTTACATTTAAAATGACACCCTCAACATCTGATTTGTGTAAAGGACCAATTACTTTTTGAACTACAGGGTATGGTAATGATTTTGCTAATTTTAAAAGTTCAGATTTGTTTTTTGCTTCGAATTGTGTGACAACATTTATCCCAACAAGCTTTAACAAGTTATTAGCCGTTGCTGTAGGTATATAACCCTTTGGTAGAACGTCTATGATTTTTCTAATATAATTAACATCAATAATAGTTGAAGATATATTATTAATTTCAGGCTTTACCGCGTTGTAAACTTTTGTAAGTGCTTTGCCAAACAAAACTTCATCAGAAAAAGCAATATTATCCTTAGAGATAAAGTCGGCTATTTCATTTGTTGCATTCACAACCGAAGGTAAAATGGCATAAATGGGTTTGATGCAAGTCTTAATTTTTCTATTCAGTACTTCATAGGCATCATAGACGGGTGATAAGCCAGGACTTCCAAAAATTACGGCCATAGCGTCAATATTGTCAAATTTGGTCTCGCAATAATCGATAATAGTTTCTAGTTGTGCAGCCGTACCTGTTGCTAGAAAATCAATAGGATTTGCAACAGAAGAACCATCATATAATTCACTTAGTAATGTCTCGCGATATTGTCCTTCTAATTTTGGAATTATTAATCCATTTTTTGATAGAACATCAGTTAACATTACAGCCGGGCCACCGGCATGTGTAATAATAGCAATATTTTTGCCTTTAGCTATTTTTTGTGTTAAAATACCACCAAGAGCAATTAATTCATTTCTACCGTAACAGCGTATGATGCCTGCTTTTTTAAATAATGCTTCAACAAACACATCAGCACCGGCCATTGCTCCGGTATGAGATGAGGCTGCTCTGTTTCCTGCTTCAGAATTTCCTGCTTTAATAGCCGCGATATGACAGCCTTTTTTAATTAATGAACGGGTATGTTTTAAAAACTTAGATGGATTTTTTATACTCTCAATATATAGTAGTTTCACCTTAGAACTCTTCTTTTCATTGAAGGTCTCATCAAAATGAGCTAAAACTTCTTCAATACCTATTTGTGCACTATTGCCAACCGAATAAACATTTGAAAAAGTTAAACCAGTGCTTTGTGCTGCTTCTAAAATAAATACTGCAGTTGCACCCGATCCTGAAAAAAGATCAACCCCTTTTTTATTTAATTTAGGTATTGGTGTGGTAAAAACTCCGGTATAGTGTTCATTGATCAATCCTATGTTATTCGGGCCTAATAAACTACCACCAACTTTATCAATTAAAGAAACTATTTCTCTCTCTAGGGCCGCTCCCTCTTTATTTTTCTCGCTAAACCCCGCAGCATAAATAATGAACCCTTTTGTGTTTTTATGTGCTGTTAAAACCTTTATTGTTTCGAGAATATAATCGGCAGAAATGGCAATGATTGCCAAATCTACCTCGGGAATTTCACTTATATTTTGGTAAGACTTAAGACCTTGAACTAGTGTTTTCTTCGGGTTAACTACAAATAAATCACCATTAAATTTATGATCTATTAAATTTTTTAAAACCCTTCCTCCTGGACTGTGAATATTATCAGAGCCTCCAACAATAACAATACTTTTTGGCTGTGTTAGCTTTTTATGTAGCATACATTTATAAAATGTAAAGTAACTGATTTAATTCAATCGAAAAGCTGATATTTATCAATGTCTAAATAAACAAAAATTTGTTATTTTGAAGTGAATTATTAATGATTACGATTATGTATGCATTTTCAAATGCCGTAAACTCAATGCATTCTGAAGATATAAAACGGTTACTCAAACAGTCTTCAGGAAATAATATGATCTCCTTTGCCGGAGGGATGCCAAATAATGATTTGTTTCCGGTAAAACAGATTGATGAAATTTATGATGCTCTACCCATAAACTTAAAAAAACTTTGTTTTCAATATGGAGCTGCATCAGGATACCCTCCTTTGGTAAGATCATTAAAATCTTACTTGCATAAAAAAGGCTTACCAATTGATATCGATAAAATATTAATTACCACAGGTTCTTTACAGGCCATAAGTATTATTACACAAGAATTTGTCAATAAAGGTGATATAATACTAACTGAAAATCCAAGTTTTGTAGGTGCATTATCTGTCTTTGAAACTTATGAAGCAGAAATTCATGGTATTCCAATTGATAAGGATGGTATTGATATTGAAGCCTTAAAGCAAAAAATTGCAAGCTTAGATAAAACACCAAAATTGCTTTATGTTACGCCAAATTTTCACAATCCGGCAGGGATAATTTATACACCTGAACGAAAAAAAGCCTTGTTAGAAGTGTTATCAAATACGGGAATTATTTTAATTGAAGATGATGCTTATAGCGATTTGTATTTCAATGAAGAGGATAAATATTTAACCAAACCAATGAAATCTTATGGTTTAGCCGATGTGGAGATTATTTATACGGGTTCGTTTTCTAAAATTTTAGGGCCCGGATTTAGATTAGGATATATGCTGTCTTCACCAGAAATATTTGAAAAAGCAGAAACCGTCAAACAGGCATTAGATGCTTGTACTTCTAATTTTATGCAAATTTTGGCAAACGAATTTTTAAGTCAACATAAATTAGACCCTTATTTAAAATTCTTGAGATTTGAATATAGAGATCGTAAAAACATATTACAGCAAAGCTTAATAAAGTATATGCCAGAAGAAGTTATTTGGAATGAGCCTAAAGGAGGGTTTTATATTTGGTTAAAACTACCAGAATATGTTAGTTCTACTGATGTTTTTAAGGAAAGTGTTGAAAAAGGAGTCGTTTTTGTTACAGGAAGAACATTTGATCCTTCAAGTAAAAAAGATGACAGAATTAGACTTTCATTTTCAAATATGCCAAAAGATACCATTGAAAAAGGAGTGAAAATTTTATCTAAGGTCATAAAAAAAGCTTTGAAAAGTATTCCGAGTGAAACTGTATAAAACCTCGGGATTTATACTATGCCTCTCTTGAAGAGGTTTTTCAGTTAATTAGTTTGATATCTCTAATAAACAAAGTCAGTATTTTCTTTGGCTAGTTTTTTACCGGTTTGAAAAGCTTCGATATTCAAATTTATAACCCGCTCGCTTTTATTTTGAAACAATTTTTTAATTGCAGTAAGTATGCTTTCTTCCGATATAGGAATTAATGTAGATGCTGCTCCTAGCAAAACCATATTAGCCGCTTTTGTATTTCCAAGTTTTTTAGCAACGGCTGTTGCATTTATGATAATGTGATTTGGATGCGATTTAATTTGCTCATATAATTCTTTTTTTTCAGGATAATTTGATATGTTTATAAACGGATTGGAGTCGGTTATTAACCAGCCCTTATTTGCTAAATAAGGTAAATAACGTAACAATTCCATTGGCTCAACAGATAAGATCATATCAGCTTTTCCTTGCGGAATTAGATCTGAATAAATTTCTTTATCAGAAATTCTTACATGGCATTGTACGGCACCACCTCTTTGGCTCATTCCATGAACCTCAGATTGTTTAACAAATAGATTCTGTTGCAAAGTAGCAGTATCTAAAACTGCAGCAATTGTTAAAATACCTTGCCCACCAACACCTGATAATATTAAATTATAGTTCATTTGAAATCATTTTTTAATTCAACGAAGCAATTTTTAATTTTATTTCTTCTTTTTTATCTCTTGATAATCTTACACATGGTCTCTGAGATATTATTACCGAAACCCCTTTGTAATTAAGTTCATTTCTTAAAATGTTGACATTTTCCTTATGATTTTTCTTTAAGGGCACTATCATTTTCAAATGGTCAAGATCTACACCAATACCTAAACAAATATCTTTTAAACGACCAACAGCCGTTGAGTCTTGAGCTCCAGTCATGGCAATAGCCGAATTGTCAGAAATAATTACAGTAATTGGCGTGTTTTCATAAACTGCATCCAGCAGTCCGGTCATTCCTGAATGGGTAAAAGTTGAATCGCCAATTACAGCAATGGCATTTTCTAACCCAGCATCCGCCGCACCTTTAGCCATTGTTATAGAGGCTCCCATATCAATCAATGTATTAATGGTGTTTAATGGAGGTAATGCTCCTAAGGCATAGCAACCTATATCTCCAAATACTTTTTTGTTTCCTATTTCGGGAATTAATTCATTGATAGCATTGAACAGGTCTGTATGACCACAGCCTTCACAAAGTTGCGGTGGCCGGTTTGAAACGATTTCGGGAATTTCTTGTGCTCCATTGTGAAAAAAGCCAATGGCTTTACCCACTGAATTCGGATTTAATTCACCAACAAGTGGTATATCATCAGATAATTTTCCTTTTATTTTACCGTTTTCATCAAAATAGTTGTGTAATAATTCTTCAACTATTGGGTAACCTTCTTCAACAACTAATATTTTATCACAGTGTTTATATAGTTTTTTAACTTTTTCTTTTGGAATAGGATATTGTGAAACTTTTAAAATAGAGTAAAACTCTTCATTTCCACTTATGTTTTCCATCACATAGTTATAGGCAATTCCGCAGGCAATGATACCTAAACTACAATCTTCTTTTAATTTTAATTTGTTAAATCGCGACTTTTCCGAGCTTTCCAACAACACACTTTTTTTCTTAACTAATTTTTCAAATTGTTTTTTTGCGTTTAAAGGTATAAGGGCAAATCTGTTTGTATCAACCGGTAATTGTATGCCATTTTGAGCTCTTCTTTCTTTTATAATAACGCCTGCTCTTGAATGAGATAATCGAGTTACCATTCTTACTAAAACAGGTAATTTATACTCCTCAGAAATATCAAAAGCATAGTGCATTATATTGTATGCTTCCTGTTGATTTGAAGGTTCTAAAATAGGAACCATGGCAAATTTGCCATAAAATCTTGAGTCTTGTTCATTCTGCGATGAGTGCATAGAAGGATCGTCGGCTACTACAACAACTAAACCTCCATTAACTCCTGAAACGGCCATATTCATAAAAACATCAGAAGCAACATTTAAACCTACATGTTTCATTACGACCATTGCTCTTTTACCGGCATAAGACATCCCTAAAGCAGCTTCCATAGCAGTTTTTTCATTTACTGACCAGGTAGTATGAATACCTAAACTTTTGGCGGTTTTTGATTTTTGAATATATTCAGTGACTTCAGTTGAGGGTGTGCCGGGGTAAGCATAAACGCCTGACAAACCCGAATCTATAGCACCTTGGGCAAGTGCTTCATTTCCTAATAATAAACTTTTCATAAATTATTTTTAATTCAGAAAGTAAAATTAGGAGTAAAGTAGTAATTAGAGTATGATTTTTGTCATGCAGTACAAGTCTCAAAAAATAGCGGTAAATAGACTTTGAAACTTAATTTTTATCCCAACTTTTTTTACTGCGTATATTTTTATAGAGTTTAATACCGAGCATTAATAATATGGAAACGCCTACAATACCTGCCACACCAAGAACCCAGCCTAATGAATTTTTCAGCACTACTAAAAATACACATGCAAATAAGATAATAGTAGCAACTTCGTTCCAAATTCGCAAAGCAAAAGATGAATATTTTAAATGGCCTTTTTCAATTTGATTATACATTATTTGGCAAGACCAATGATAAGCATATAATAAGAAAACAAAAGCCAATTTTATAAGCATCCAATTTGCTTCGAGCCAAAAGGGCTGTAAAATTAATAACCAAACCGCAAAAATGGTGGTTAAAATAGCCGAAGGCCAAGTTATAATATACCATAATCGTTTTGTCATTAGGGCATATTGATCTTGTAAAATGGACTTGGCCGGTTCTTCTTTTTCTTCAGCTTCTTTAAAATAAATAAAAAGGCGTATTATATAAAATAGACCAGCAAACCAAGTAGTTACAAATATAATATGAAGAGACTTTATATATAAATAATCCATTTGAATTTGATTCAGTTTTATTGATATAGTTTTTCAATTGTCATTCAGGGTTCAGTCAAACAAAGAATCTCAATATTAGAAAAGCTAGTAGAGATTCTTTCCCGAACGCTCCGGATTCCTCATTCTGAATGACATCCTGTTTAAATGATAACTGTTTTTTCTTTATGCCAGTCCTCAATCCATTTAACCATTACATCAACCCAGTCATCATTATCGTTAATACATGGAATATGTTTGTATGATTCACCACCGGCTTCTAAAAATTCTTTTTTTCCTTCCATGGCAATTTCTTCTAAAGTTTCTAGGCAATCAGCTATAAATGCAGGTGTGATTACGGCAAGTTTTTTAATACCTTGCTTTGGAAATTTTACCAATTCAAAATCCGTATACGGTTTTAACCATGGGTCTTTTAATAATCTAGATTGAAAAGAGTTGCTATAAGTTCCTTCTTTTAAACCTAAATTGTTGACCATTGCTTTTGTGGTTTCAAAACATTGGTGCCTATAACAAGTTCGATGTGCTTTTGACCCGGTATCACAACAGTTATCATCAATTTTGCAATGTGATTTTGTGGTATCAGATTTTAAGATATGACGCTCTGGAATACCATGATAAGAAAATAAAATATGATCGTAATCAAAACCTTCTAAATGACGTTTTAAATTTGCACTCATTACTTTTATATAATCAACATTATTATAAAAAACCGGTAAAACGTCCATTTTAATACTTGGAAAAGAGTCGCGATTTATTTCCTTAGCCTTCTCAACCACAGTTTCATAAGAGGACATTGCATAATGTGGATATAACGGTACCAATAAAATTTCTTCTACACCCTGATCATGCAATTCTTGAATGCCATTTTTAATAGTCATTGAGCCATAACGCATACCCAAAGCAACCGGAATGTGTAATTTTTCCGCCACTTTTTTCGAGAAACGCTCAGAGATTACCACCAAAGGTGATCCTTCTTTCCACCAAATTTTTTTATAAGCTTTGGCTGATTTTTTAGGTCTTGTATTTAGAATAATACCTTTAATGAGTAAATATCTTTTCCATCGCGGAATGTCAATAACCCTTTCGTCCATTAAAAATTCATCTAAATACTTTCTTACATCTTTAACTTTGGTACTATCTGGTGAGCCTAAATTAATTAATAATATTCCTTTTTTCATTATTTAGAGTCCTTGTGTGCTATTATAAATTGGCTTGCAAAAATACAATTATTAAATTATTTAGTCTTTGAAAATACAAAAAGAAATTTTTTGTCAAACTCAGGTTTTAAAGGTAGCCTATTGCTAATGAAATTTTATGCAAAAAATATCGTTTACTCATTAATAACCCAGTTTTACTCAATTTTAGTTTTAATTTTTTAATTAAATAAATATATTTACGCTTAGTTAAAAAAATGATATGAAGAAAATCACCCTAATATTGCTGCTACTGTTTATTTGTAACGTAGAGGCTCAACAAAAATATCAGAGTTTACTCTGGAAAATATCCGGTAATAATCTAGCCAAAGATTCTTACTTATATGGTACTATGCATGTAAGTAGTAAAGTGGCTTTTAGGTTAGATGATGTTTTTTATGAATCTCTAAATAAAAGTGAAGTTATAGCTTTGGAATCAGATCCATCAGAATGGATGGCAAATAGTTATGACTTATTAACAGCCGGTATGTCATATTATTCAGGCAACTTCAATTATAACAAAGATTTTTACTCAGGTATGTTTGAATTGCCTTTTCCACAAAAATTAACCATTCGTACGGCAATTAGATTAGATAATTCTTTGGTAAATAATTATTTATATAGAAAACAATTAGGGTCAGATAACTTTGAAGAGGAAACGTATTTAGATATGTTTATCTATCAGGCGGGTAAAAAGCATAATAAATTGGTAATTGGTTTGGAAGATTTTAACGAGTCAAGATCTTTGGTTACAAAGGCCAGTTATAATATGATGAAAAAGCAGCAAGATACTTGGTTAAGAAAACTATATGAAAAAAAACCAATGTATTCATTTACCGAAGATGCCTATAGAGATAGAAATTTAGATCTACTCGATTCTATTGGAGAAGCTAGTAATACAGAACATTTTAGAAAATACATGTTGTATATTAGAAATAAAAACATGGTAAATGTTTTAGATTCTGTTATGCAACACCAATCTGTGTTTTCAGGTGTTGGAGCAGCACATTTACCAGGGAAAAATGGAATTATTGAAATGCTAAGGGAAAAGGGTTATACAGTAACTCCATTATCCTCAAAAAGGACAGCTATAGGGAAAAGTTCAAAAATCGAATTAGAATCTACATTTGTTAAACCAAAATTAAATTTAGAATCTACGGCAGATGGATTTTTATCTATACAAAGTTTTGAAGAATTAAGAGAATTGAATTTTTTCAATCAGAAATATTACATAGCCACTGATATGGCAAATGGAGGATATTTGGCCATTACTAGAATAAATACTTTTGATTATTTAAATGAGAATACGAAGATCGAATTAAAGGATATAGATCATTTATTATATGAAGATATTCCTGGTAAAATTATTAAAAAGGAAATATTCAAAACACCTTATCCGGGTATTAGTATTTTAAATAAAACAAAAAAAGATGATTATCAGAAATATCATATTTATAAAACGCCACTAGAAATCATTATTGTTAAATTAGGAGGAAAAAAGGATTATGCTTTACAACATGCTGATGAAATTTTTAATTCTATTTCTTTTAAATCTAAATCAGATAATTGGGTAGATTTCTCACCGTATTTTGGTAAATATTCTGTAAAAATACCACACAACTATATAACGGAGAATACAGAAGTGGTTGGTAAAAATATTATTCAAGCTTATGATAATAAAGGTCATTATTTTATGGAGGAAGTGCCTGTACATGAATTAGATTTTATTGAAGAAGATCAATTTGAAGCTTCTTATATTCATAAAGCATTTTATGATAATCTTAAATTAGAACAGGAAAAAGGTAAAGCTATTGATGCTAACTACGCAAGCTATCAATCGACGGCAATATTAGATTCAATATCTGATAAAAAATTGATATTACGAACCGTAGTTAAAGACGAAATTTATTATTTATTGGGCTATGTTGGTAAAGATACTGCAGTAGCATCAAATTATTTTGATTCGTTCCAGTTTAAAGATATCATCTATAAAAAAGAATTTAAGCAGGTTAAAGATACGGCATTACATTTTTCTGTAATTACCAATACGTCTCAGCCTTTTCCTATGAATTTCTATAACAATCCGAAACAAAAACCTTACGAATATCAAACAAAAAACACACTGTATCAATCTAAAACTAACGAGAATATTTCAGTTACTAGAACAAAGTACCACGATCTTAAAATGGTGACTAATATTGACAGTTTATGGAATGATATTGATAGATTGTATAAATATAAATTTGTCTTGACAGATAAAGAAAAGGATAAGGAGAATAATATCTATACCTATTCTTTTTTAGCTAAAGACAGTTTAAGTGCAAAACGAATTAAGGTTAAGCATTTCCTGAAAAAAGGAGTATTGTTTGAATTAAAAACTTTAGAGGATAGTTTAAGCTCTAGTTCTGATTTTGTGGATAAATTCTATGCAACATTTACACCATTAGATACCTTGTTGGGTAGAGATGTATTTGAAAACAAGGTGTCAGATTATTTTGATGCTTTAAAAACAAAAGACAGTTTGGCGGATAATGCAGAATATTTAATAGAGTATAGTGATAAAGATGTAGATGCTATGATTTCCTTATTAAATAATTTTGATTTCCCTAAAGATAATAAGTTTGCAAAAGGGTATATTATACTGCAATTGGCGAAGTTGAATAGTAATAAAATATTACCTTTTCTCAAGCAATTATATCTAAAATCATATAGTGAACCTCAGACTCAAATTGATATTATAGAAGCTTTAATTGGAAAAAGAGATATAGAATCATATGAATTAGTATTGTCTTTGCTTGAAGATGACTTTCCTATAGGTAGTTTTAATATGACAGGTATGTTTGATTTACCCTTAAAAAAAGACTCGTTACAGTTGAAAAGAAAATTATTTCCTGATCTGCTAAAATATGCTTCTATACAAGAGTATAAAATGCCGGTTTATGGTCTTTTAGCACAATTGAAAGATAGTAGTATAGTCAAGCCAAAAATATATAAAAAATATAAAGATCAAATCTTTAATGATGCAAAAATTGAACTGAAAAGAAGTTTGATTAATAATGACAATTCTTACGTGAGTAGCTATGCTAATAATTCATTATTAAGTCACTATATAAAACTACTTTATCCTTATCGAGAAGAAAAAAGTATTGCTCAATTCTATTCAAAATTATTAAAGAGCAATGATGCGGCTGCATTAAGTACATATTATGTATTGTTAAAAACCCATAATGAACCAATTCCAAAAATTTTAGCAGATAAAACGCTTCATAAAAAAGGAAGTATGAATGTGCTAATTGATAAACTCAAAAAACTTAAAGTATTACCAAAGATTTTTAATACAGAATCATTTCATCAAAAATATGCACAATCAAAATTATTTGCTTCCGCTTATTACGATGAGGATAATGCTGAAATTACTTTCTTACAAAAGGAACAACTCCTTATAAAGGATAAAAGTATAGTTATTAGTTTTTTTAAATTAAAGGAATTGAATGAATATGATAATTCAGAAACGTTATTATACATAGCTTTTGAAAAGAAAGGAGAACAATTTGAAACAGAACCTTATTATATTATGGATAATAGAAGTGTTTTGCTAAATGACACTAAAACCAATGAAGAATTGATAAAGGAAGCTATAGAGAAAATTAAGTATAAAGATCGTAAAAGGTTCCAATATGTGGAAGCTAATAGTCTACACTATTAATGATCTATGATGAGGTAAGTTGGTTGGTAATTTCATATAAAGCAATGGCTAGACTATGAATTACATTCATTGACGAGTTTTTACCATACATTGGTATTTGAATACTTTGGTCTAATACATGTAAGTTAGAAATTCCATTTCTTTCACTTCCTATTACCAAAACTAATTTGGAAAATAAAGTAAAATTAAAATATTTTATAGGCGTGCTTGTGTTGGTAATTTCAAGCCCTATAATAGTATTTCCCTCAATTTTTAATTGTTTTATAATTTGATTAAAATCAGAATATTGATGGTATGTAACCTGAGGTATAGTATTTCTTGAAGTTTTTTGTACCCTTCTATTTTCAATATCGATAGATCTTTCATGTAGATATATCTTAGATACCCCAAAACTTTCAGCAACACGAAAACACATACCTAAATTTTCTGGAGTTCTTATAGCATCACAAATTATAGTAATAGGAAATTTTTCTATCCTATTTTGTATTTCTGTATGTTCTAATTGTTTCATTCGATTTAAAACTTCTCTGAAGAATAATCTAGGATTTCTTATGATTGTAATGCACTTGTATATTTTTTAGGAGTTGTGCCGTATTTTTTCTTAAAGGCAGCTATAAAATGACTGGAAGTACTGTATCCAACTTTTAAACCAACTTCATTTACATTAAATTGATTACTTTCTAATAATTTCCTGGCAACTTCCATTTTGTAATCAAATAAGAAGCTGTACACAGAGTCGCCATAAATCTGTTTAAATCCGTCCTTTAATTTTTTTAAATTCAGTCCAACTTCATTAGCTAATTCTTGTAAGCTAGGCGGTTCTGTAATGTTAGAAATAACAATGTCTTTAGCTTTTCTAATTTTTAATACGTTTTGTTCATCTGCTAAAAAGGGACATTGCTCTGTATCTATGGCTGTGTCCTTATTAAAATAAAGACTTAGAAGCTCGTATGTTTTAGCCTTTAAATATAGTTTTTCAATAGATGGATGTATATTATAATTCATTATTTGATTCAAAATTACAGCCTTTACCGGAGACAATGGTTTTGTGTCATAATATTTTTTATCCTTATTGTCGTCACTTAAAAAGTGAATTAAATTAGCTTCATCAGAAAACAATGAATGTAATTTTTTAATAGAAATTAATATAGAAACCACCCACGATTGTGTCTGTAATTCTAAGTGTAAAGGCAAGTCGGTTTGTGGATTGTATAACAATAAAGAATGCTCTTCTGCAATATCAAAAGCATAATTACCATTATTAAAGTAAAACTTTGAAGCTCCTTTTAAGCAATAATGAAATTGAATATAACTACTATCAACTTGATGTTTAACGGTTTGAATTTCATTGTTATTATTCTGAAATTTCAAGATAAATATACCCTTTTCAATTTCATTTTTATAGATTGTACTTTCAGCGTTATTTTTTTGGCTATAATCTTCCATAATAATCGATTAACTTATTTAGAACGATTCTAAACTGGAATAATTAAAATCGTTGTAGTATCAGCAAATATAAGTTTTTTAATGATTTCACGTGTTGAAATAGTATAAAAACTTAAAACGATATTAATAATCCTTTTGGCGTTGTTTTTTTACATTTTGTAATGATACTTTTGTCAACGATCATTTTATGGAACAATTTAATATTTCAAAATACAATACTTTTTATGCCATTGGCTTAAGCTATGAAAAGGCCAATGCAGAAGTAAGAGGGCGTTTTAGTCTAGATGTAGCCGCTAAGGAACAGCTGTTAAAAGATGCCTTGTCTGAAGGCATTGATGATGCTATAGTGATTTCCACTTGTAATAGAACAGAAATTTATGGTTTTGCTCAGCATCCATTTCAATTGATAAAATTATTGTGTAAAAATTCAAAAGGCACGATTGAAGAATTTGAAAAAGTAGCTTATGTTTATAAAAACAATGATGCCATAAATCATATGTATCGTGTAGGTACAGGCTTAGAGAGTCAGATTTTAGGTGACTTTGAAATTATTGGACAATTAAAAAATGGAGCATCGCAATCCAAGAAACTAAATCTTTTAAATACATTTTTAGAAAGATTGGTTAATTGTGTAATAAGTGCTAGTAAGCGTGTAAAAACTGATACAGAAATAAGTTCTGGTGCTACATCGGTTTCTTTTGCATCAGTACAATATATACTAAATAATGTCCCTAATATTTCTGATAAAAATATACTATTATTTGGAGCCGGTAAAATTGGTAGAAATACATGCGATAATTTAGTAAAACACACGCAAAATAAACATATAACTTTGGTGAATAGAACCAAAGATAAAGCCGAAGAAGTTGCCGGTAAATTTCATGTGACTGTAGCCGATTATGCAAATTTACAAACAGAAATTCGTAAATCTGATGTTTTAATTGTAGCCACAGGAGCTCAATTACCAACGGTTTCGAAAGAAATTATTTATACTGATAAGGAATTGTTAATTTTAGATCTATCCATTCCGAAAAACGTATCAGAAGATGTATTAGAATTGTCTAATGTAAACTTAGTTCATTTAGATGACCTTTCACAAATTACAGATGATACGCTTAAAAGAAGACAGGCTCAAATTCCGTTAGCCGAAGCTATAATTAAAGAAAATAAGGAAAAATTTACCGCATGGCTAGAAACACGTAAATTTGCTCCAACAATAAAAGCCTTAAAGCATAAATTAGCAGAGATTCAATCAGAAGAAATAGACTATCAACGAAAGAAATCAACTGATTTTAATGAAGAGCAAGCAGTTATATTGTCGGATAGAATTGTTCAAAAAATCACCAAACAATTTGCTAATCATTTAAAAGAAAATAATACTTCACCAGACGAAAGTATTGCACTAATTTCTAAAGTTTTTCAACTAGAGGATTAAAACATGAGTAAAACTATTAGAATAGGCACTCGCGATAGCGAGTTGGCCATGTGGCAAGCAAAAATTGTACAAGACCAACTAGAATATTTAGGATATAAAACCGAATTACTTCCTATAAAAGCCACAGGAGATTTGGTATTAAACAAACCAATTTATGAAATGGGAATTACTGGTGTATTTACTAGGAATTTAGACATTTCCATGCTTAATAATGAAATTGATATAGCCGTTCATTCTTTAAAAGATGTTCCTACTATATTACCTGAGGGTATTGTTCAGGCTGCTGTTTTAAAAAGAGGACCTTCTGAAGATGTATTGGTTTTTAAGGATAACGAGGAGTTCTTAGCTCAGAAAGATGCCATTATTGCTACCGGTAGTTTAAGACGAAAGGCCCAATGGTTACATCGCTATCCGGCTCATAAGGTAGTGGGTTTAAGAGGTAATGTTAATACACGTTTAAAAAAGATAAAAGAAAATGATTGGAATGGTGCTATTTTCGCTGCTGCGGGATTAAAACGTATTGGAATTAAACCTGAAAATATGGTAAATTTAAGTTGGATGATTCCTGCCCCCGGCCAAGGGGCCATCATGATAACAGCACTTCATGAAGACGATTTTAGCAAAGAAGCTTGTGCCAAGTTAAATCATGAAGAAACTGAAATTTGTACAAACGTAGAACGTAAATTCTTAAATTTATTAGAAGGAGGTTGTTCTGCACCCATAGGAGCCTTAGCGTATATTAATGAAGATGAAATTACTTTTAAAGGTATTATTTTAAGTGACGATGGTACGCGTAAAAAGGAGGTAAATAAAACAGTGAAGCTTAGAAAACATATCTATTTAGCTCAAGATGCCGCCGAAATTGTTATCGATAGAGGTGGAAAAAAATTAATGTCAAATCATGGTGTTTTTCAAAAGAAATTTAAAGTACTATCTACCAAAAAGTTAAGTGCAGGTCAGTCTAAATTGGTACATGAAGATATTACTGTAGAAGATAGCGATTTTATAAAGATTAGATTCAGCAGAATATCACAACACTTATTAAAAAAGGAAATTAATAACGTAATTATTACAAGTAAGAATACAGTAGCTTCCTTAGAAACAAATTTCTCTTTAACGGAATTGCAATTTAAGAATATTTATTGTGTAGGAAGAAGAACCAAAGCCTTAGTTGAAAAAAAGATTGGAAAAGTTAATTTTGTTGCCAAGAATGCTAAATTTTTAGCAAAGTATTTGGTAGATGAACTAAGGGGTGAAGAATTGACATATTTTACAAGTAGTTTACGCCTAGATGATTTGCCAAGTGTTTTGGGGCAAAATGAAATAATTGTAAATGAAGTTGAAGCTTATAAGACTATGTTTAGTCCGAAAAAAGTTACTGAGAATACGAATGGTATTTTATTTTTTAGTCCATCAACAATCCAAAGTTATTTAGAAGAAAACGAATCAAAAGGTGTTGCTTTTTGTATTGGCGAGACAACTGCAATAGAAGCAAAAAAACATTTTGAAGTAGTAGAAGTAGCTAAAGTACCTACGGTAGAAAGTGTAATAGAACAGGCGAATCTGTACTTTGTTAAGAAGTGATAGTTGAAAGCTTGTGAGTTCTAAAAATAATAAAATGTACAGAACAAGACGATTACGAAAAACCGAAAATATTAGAAGGCTAGTGAGGGAAACCAAATTATCGGTTGACGATTTGATCTACCCTCTATTTATCGAAGAAGGAGAAAATATTGAGGCAGAAATAGTTTCTATGCCTGGAATAAAACGTTTCTCATTAGATAGAGTCTCTAAAGAATTAGATGAGGTTGTTGCTTTACATATACCTGCTGTATTATTATTTGGTGTTCCGTCAAAAAAAGATGAAGAAGGATCGGAGACATGGAATGATAAGGGTATCATTCAAGAAACCATCCGATTTATCAAAAAGAACTATCCAAATTTATATATCATTACAGATGTGTGTTTTTGCGAATATACGTCTCATGGTCATTGCGGAATTATCCTTGATAATGATGTTGATAATGACGCTACTCTAGTGAACATTGCAAAACAGTCAATTTCTCATGTTAAGGCCGGTGCAGATATGATAGCTCCTTCAGGAATGATGGATGGCACCATTGCTATGATACGTGAAGCACTAGATAATAAAGGGTTTATGAATATTCCAATTATGGCTTATTCTGTAAAATATGCTTCTGCTTATTATGGACCTTTTAGAGATGCCGTAGATTCAGCTCCAAGTTTTGGAGATAGAAGAACCTATCAAATGGATGCAGCTAACAGAGATGAAGCTATGCGAAAAGCAACTTTTGATGACGCTGAAGGTGCAGATATTTTAATGGTAAAACCGGCATTATCCTATTTAGATATTATTAGAGATTTAAAAAATAATTTTGACCGACCAATTGCTTGTTATAATGTGAGTGGTGAATATGCTATGATAAAAGCTGCTGGAGAAAAAGGTTGGATAAATGAAGAAAAGGTTATGATGGAAAGTTTACGCTCCATGAAAAGGGCAGGTGCAGCAATAATTATTACCTATTTTGCTAAGGATGTAGCGAAGATATTGTTGAATCGTTGATGTGTTTGTTATTCTTATGAAAGCAGGAATTTCATGAAATATAACAGCATATTTAGACCTAGTCATCAATACTAAATTTATATAATTATAAATAGAATGAAATTTAAAAATTCAGAAAAATTATACCAACAAGGTTTAGAACATTTGGTTGGAGCTGTAAATTCCCCTGTAAGAGCATTTGCCTCTGTTGGTGGAAATCCTTTATTTATTAAAAAAGGAAAAGGGAGTAAAATTATTGATGTTGATAATAATAAATATATAGATTATGTGCTGTCATATGGACCGATGATCTTAGGGCATAGAAATAAAAATGTTGAAAAAGCCATTCAAAAAGCATTAAGAAATGGTTATACATTCGGAGCATCGACAAAAAATGAAATCAAATTAGCCAAAATAGTTTGTGCTGCTTTTCCTACTATAGATAAAGTCCGTTTTGTGAATTCTGGTACAGAAGCAGTACTAAGTGCTTTGCGTTTGGCAAGAGCTTTTACGGGTAAAGACAAAATCATTAAGTTTTCTGGTTGTTACCATGGTCATTCTGACGCTCTTTTGGTTGCAGCAGGTTCTGGTTTAGCTACTTTGAGCTTACCTGGTAGCAAAGGTGTACCTGAAGGAGCCGTGAAAAATACGCTGATAGCAAATTACAATGATTTAGAAAGTGTAAAAAAGCATTTTGAAAAGCATGATGATATTGCAGCAGTAATTATAGAGCCCATTGCAGGAAATATGGGAGTGGTATTACCACAAGGTAATTTCTTAAAAGAATTAAAAGCCTATGTAAACTCGAAAAACGCGTTGTTAATTGTAGATGAAGTTATGACCGGCTTTCGTTCTAAATTCGGTGGTGCTCAAGAATTATTGGGTATTACGGCAGATATAACTTGTTTGGGCAAGGTTATTGGCGGTGGATTTCCTGTTGGTGCCTACGGAGCTAGAAACGAAATTATGGAGATGGTAGCCCCATTAGGTGATATGTATCAGGCAGGAACATTATCTGGTAATCCCATAGCTATGGCAGCTGGAATTGCTACCTTAACAGCATTGAAGAAACAGGATCCGTATGAACAGTTTAACGAAACAGCAAATGTTTTGGAACGTATTTTATTAGCGAAAGCAAAGAAATATAATGTAGCTATTGAGGTAAATCATTTTGGTTCCATGATCAATCCTTTTTTTACGGATAAAGCCATAACAAATTTTCAAGAAGCCCAACAATCTGATACTAAAAAGTTTGCTATATTCTTCTGGGAAATGATAAACAACGGTATATTTTTACCACCATCACAATTTGAAGCTTGGTTTTTATCTACTGTTTTAAGCGAAAAAGATATAGATAAAACAGAGAAGGCCATTGATAAGGCAATGAAAGCCGTTGCGAATATGTAAATAAATGGTGAGGTTTAATTTATAATATTAAAGAATGAAAAACGACTTATTTTTAAGAGCCTTAAAAGGTGAAATTGTTGATCGTCCACCAGTTTGGATGATGCGTCAAGCCGGACGGTATTTACCAGAATTCATAGCTATTAGAGAAAAATACGATTTCTTTACCAGATGTCGTACTCCTGAATTGGCTTCAGAAATTACAGTACAGCCCATTAGACGATATGGTATGGATGCAGCCATTTTATTTTCAGATATTTTGGTAATACCTCAAGCCATGAATATTGAGGTACAAATGAAACCAGATTTTGGTCCCTATTTACCAAACCCCGTTCGTGATCAAAAAGGTGTTGATCAGGTAATCGTACCCGACGTAAATAGTGAACTTGATTATGTAATGCAAGCTATCAAGGCTACCAAAGAATTACTGAATAATGAAATTCCGTTAATAGGTTTTGCAGGTTCTCCTTGGACAATTTTATGCTATGTAGTACAAGGTCAGGGCAGTAAGAATTTTGACAAAGCCAAAGAATTTTGTTTTACACACCCCTTAGCGGCTCATCAATTATTACAAAAAATAACAGATACTACCATAGCTTATTTAAAGGCTAAAGTAAAGGCAGGTGTTGATGTGGTACAAATATTTGATTCTTGGGGCGGAATGTTATCACCAGTTGATTATCAAGAATTCTCATGGAAATATATCAATCAAATTATAGAAGCTTTAAAAGATGATGCTCCAGTAATAGCCTTTGGAAAAGGATGCTGGTTTGCACTTCAAGAAATGGCAAGCTCTAATGCTAGTGCTTTGGGGGTAGATTGGACCATTACACCTCAAAATGCAAGATACTTAACTGGAGGTAAAATAACCTTACAAGGTAATTTTGATCCGTCAAGATTGCTTTCTTCTCCGTCTACCATAAAAAAAATGGTACATCAAATGATAAATGATTTTGGTAAGGATAAATATATTGTTAATTTAGGTCATGGTATTTTACCAAATATTCCGCTAGATAATGCCAAGGCATTTATTGATGCGGTAAAAGAATATAGCAGCTGATGAAAGCAATGGGATTATTTAAGTTGATTAATAAGGGGAATGCTTGGTCATTTATTATCCTTTTTATTAGACATCCATTCAATTTTATTCCAACGCTTTTAGCCACCTATCAATGTGTAGAAATATCAAATGAACAATACGGTACTTTGCATCATAGAAATAACGCCACTAATGCTTTTCGACATGCATTGTGGAACTTTTTAATTGCAAAAAAATGTTCTTCTTGGCGAAGAAACAAACGAAAAGCAATAAAATGGGCACAACAAATTACCGACTGGCATGAAGAGTTTTCACCTAATGAACCACTAGAGAGAGAAATGGATTCTCATAACAATCATATTGGTAGAAAATTATTTATTCAGAATGACGAAAAATCTATTGAAAGTTTTGTGGAAGTCCTGAAAGAAAAAGTTGAAAATTCTAAGATGATTGTTAGTATTGAGGATCTTAAAAATTATAGTAATGATTTAGTACATATAGAAAACTTGCCGTGATAGAATTTGACAAATACAAAATTGAAAAAATTCGCAAACAAGATGCAAAAGAATTAAATCAATTAATGGTTTTAAATAAAGAAAGATTTAAAACCTATTTCCCTAAAACGCTTTATCAAAATTTAACATTAGAAGCTTCGATAAAATTTACACAAGAAAAAACTATACAGTTTGCAACTAAAGAAGAATTTTTATTTACGGTTAAGGAATTAACGTATAAGCAATTGATAGGACTTGTTTTTATAAAAGAACTAGATTGGACTAAAGGTCAAGGCGAATTTGCTTATTGTATTGATGCTGATTTCCAAAGAAAAGGCATAATAAGTAGCGTAATTGATAAATTAGTTGCCTATGCATTTGATAATTTAGGATTAAAAACCCTTCAAATTATTGTAAATAAAGATAATTTTGGAAGTGTAAAGGTAGCTGAAAAATGTAATTTTATTTGGCAAAAAACCTTGCTTAAAGAATTTACACCGCCTAATGCATCTCCATTGGATATGGAATTATATGAATTATATAATTAATGATGATCAAAAATATAATTAATAGCATAAAAGCATATACCCAATCATTCGGGTTAATTTCTAAACTCAAGCTTTGGAAATATTTTTTTATCCCTGTTGTTATTAGTATTGTTACAGCCTTAACTATTGGATTATCTGCTTATGGTTTATCTGATACTATTGGTGCCTATATCTCTAAAATTTGGGTATGGGAATGGGGCAAGCAGACCTTTACAGGTATAAGTAGTGTTATTGGTGGTCTTGCCGTAGTGGTTTTAGGATTGATTCTATATAAGCATATAATTATGGCTCTATCGGCTCCGTTTATGAGTCCGGTTTCTGAAAAAATTGAGGCACATTTATCAGGGATACCTTTATCAGAATCTCATCATCATAGAACCACTAGTTTTGGACAACAGTTATGGAGAGGAATTAGAATAAATATTAGAAATTTATTTAAAGAATTATTGTTTACTATTCCTATTTTGTTATTGAGCTTTATTCCAGTTGTTAATATTATTTCTACGGTATTATTATTTTTAATTCAGGCTTATTATGCCGGATTCGGAAATATGGATTATACCCTTGAACGTCACTTCAATTATAAAGAAAGTTTAAATTTTGTAAGTAAACATAAGGGACTAGCTATTGGAAATGGTATTATATTTATGCTGTTTTTGTTAATTCCGGTACTTGGCGTTATTTTAGTTTTGCCATTTTCAGTTACTGCTGCTTCAATAAAAACGGTAGAACAATTAAAAAAAATTAAATAATTTATCCTACAAGGTATGAAAGACTTTATAGGAGAACACGACAATATGAAAGAAAAATTTTATCAATATATACAATCCCTACAAGATATTATATGCCATAAACTTCAAGAAGTTGATGGTAAAGCGAATTTTCAAGAGGATATTTGGAAACGTGCGGAAGGTGGTGGAGGTAGAACTAGAGTCATTGAAAATGGCAATGTTTTTGAAAAAGGAGGGGTTAATATTTCAGCAGTTCATGGGGAATTGCCGGAAACAATGCGAAAACATTTTGATGTGAAAGAAGGCGATTTCTTTGCCTGTGGATTGAGTTTGGTGTTACATCCTAAAAACCCTTTTGTATCAACAGTTCATGCCAACTGGCGTTATTTTGAAATGTATAATAAAAAAGGAGAAATTGTTGATAGTTGGTTTGGTGGAGGTCAAGATCTAACGCCTTATTATCTCTTTGAAGAAGATGCCAAGCATTTTCACCAAGTGTGTAAAACAGCATGTGATAAACATAATCCAAATTTTTATCCCAATTATAAAAAACGTTGTGATGAATATTTTTACAATACACATCGTAATGAAGCAAGAGGTATAGGTGGTTTGTTCTTTGATTACTGTAAAGAATCTGATAATATGTCCATGCAAAATTGGTATGATTTTGTTAGTGAAGTTGGAGATAGTTTTTTAGAAGCTTATGTACCTATTGTTGAGCGTAGAAAGGCATTAAATTACACAGATAAGCATAGAACCTGGCAAGAAATTCGTCGTGGCCGTTATGTAGAATTCAATTTGGTTCATGATAAAGGTACACTTTTTGGTCTCAAAACAAACGGACGTATTGAAAGTATACTTATGAGTCTACCACCACATGTGCAGTGGGTGTATGATCATCATCCTGAAGCAGGAAGTGAAGAAGAAAAACTAGTAAAAGTTTTAGAAAAACCTAAGGAATGGGATTAAAATTTAAGGTTTTAATAATTTAATGTAATCCATCATAGATTAAAATATTAATTTAATAAACTAACATTTTAATATTTTATACATTTGCAGAATACATTATAAATTTATCTAATGGCTAAATTTGAACTAAAACTGCCTAAAATGGGCGAAAGTGTTGCTGAGGCAACCATTACTTCTTGGTTAAAAGAAGTAGGTGATACCATTGAGTTAGATGAGGCAATTGTAGAAATTGCAACCGATAAAGTAGACTCTGAAGTGCCAAGTGAAGTAGAGGGTGTTTTAATTAAAAAATTATTTGAAGTTGATACGGTTGTAAAAGTTGGTGAGACCTTGGCGATAATAGAAATTGATGGTAGCGATTCAGTAGAAGAGGATCAGGTACAATCTGTTAAAATAGAAGAACCCAAAGAAGCCGCTGTTATTGAAAAAACAATGGTTGATGCTACTGCAATTAAGGAGGACGTTCCTGTAGATACTAATTCTCCATCAGTCAAATTTTATTCTCCTTTGGTAAAAACCATTGCTAAAAAGGAAAATGTAACGCTAGAAGAATTAGAAGCTATTATAGGTACTGGTAAAGACAAAAGGGTTACCAAAAATGACATATTAGAGTATATAGAAAATAGAGGAAAGGTGGCACCTAATAAGATTACGCAACCAGTATCTACTAGCAATAATACAAGCACTCAGGTTAATGAAACTAAAACTGCTACACCGACTTCAGTAAATGGTCAAGATGAGATAATAGAAATGACCAGAATGGGTAAATTAGTAGCTCAGCATATGGTGAATTCTGTGCAGACTTCAGCTCATGTTCAATCGTTTATAGAAGTTGACGTTACTAAAATTGTCAATTGGAGAAACAGGATTAAAGACAATTTTCATGCTAGAGAAGGTGAGAAAATTACATTCACACCTATTTTTATGGAAGCAGTAGCAAAAGCTATTAAAGACTATCCAATGATTAATATTTCTGTAGATGGTGATCGTGTAATCAAAAAGAAAAATATCAATTTAGGAATGGCCGCGGCATTGGCAGATGGTAATTTAATTGTACCGGTAATAAAAAATGCCGATCAGTTAAATTTAGTTGGTATGACCAAGGCAGTAAACGATTTAGCATTACGAGCTAGAAATACTCAGTTAAAACCAGAAGATATTCAAGACGGAACTTATACCGTAACCAATGTCGGTGGTTTTGGTAGTATTATGGGAACACCTATAATCAACCAACCTCAAGTAGCTATTTTGGCATTAGGTGCTATTAGAAAAATACCCGCTGTTATTGAAACTTCTGAAGGAGATTTTATTGGTATCCGTCATAAGATGTTCCTTTCTCATTCTTATGATCATCGTGTTGTAAATGGTGCTCTTGGCGGAATGTTTGTAAAGCGTGTAGCTGAGTATTTAGAGGGGTTTGATGTAGATAGAGAGTTTTAATCTTAAATATTCAGGGCAATTTTCAAACACCATATAACAAATACACCTCAATTCTCAATGGCCTAAATTGCTTGGAATTTGTTTTTAAAAATTTGAGATTTTATCCTTTCATCTTTTGTATCTTTGGGTTTTAATTATAATTATGGAATTAAAACTTACAAAACCAATTGTCTTTTTTGATCTGGAAACTACAGGTATTAATATTGCCAATGATAGAATTGTAGAAATTTCTATACTAAAAGTCTATCCCAATGGTAATAAAGAAAGTAAAACTTGGTTGGTAAATCCTGAAATGAAAATCCCAAAAGAAGTTACGGAAATTCATGGTATAACGGATGAAAAGGTGGCTAAAGAACCTACTTTTGCAGATTTGGCAAAAGAAATTAATAGGTTAATTGAAGGTAGTGATTTAGCTGGTTTTAATTCTAACCGATTCGATATTCCACTTTTAGCAGAAGAATTTTTACGTGTTGGTGTGGATTTTGATATGAAAAATAGAGTAGGTGTAGATGTTCAGGTAATTTATCATAAAAAAGAACAACGTACACTAGGTGCCGCATATCAATACTATTGTGGAAAAAGCCTAGAGAATGCACATTCTGCCGAGGCAGATACCAATGCAACTTATGAAATATTAAAAGCTCAGCTAGATAGATATGATGATTTAGAAAATGATATTAAATTTTTAAACGAGTATTCATCTCATAAAAAAAGAGCCGATTTTGCAGGCTTTTTAATGTTTAACGAAAAAGATGAAGAAATTTTTACCTTTGGAAAATATAAAGGTAAAAAAGTTGTCGATGTTTTAGAAAAAGATAAAGGGTATTATTCATGGATTCAAAAAGCCGATTTTCCTTTATATACCAAAAAAGTATTAACAGCTATAAAATTGCGTAGTTTTAATAATAAATTAGATTAAAATAGTAGTCAATTATAGAAATCGTAGAAACTTTATATTCTTAGATTTTTTAAAAAAACGAAAATGATAACCAGTAAATATACTATAGAATTTAAAAGATGTTTGTAGATTTTAAATTATTGCCAGATACCTCGAGAGTTTGGATATACCAAGCCGAAAGAGAATTTACAGAAAATGAATTAGAACATATTTCAGATAAATTATACACTTTTGTTACCCATTGGAAACGTCATGGAGACGATTTAAAGGCCTCCTTTAAAATTGAATATAATCAGTTTATAGTTTTGGCTGTAGATGAAAATTATAATGATGTTTCTGGTTGTTCCATTGATGCTTCGGTTTATATCATTAGAGAACTAGAAAAAGAATTTAACCTAGATCTATTGAATAAAATGATAGTATCTTTTAAAGATGGTGTCAATATCAATACAGTTTCTTTAAAAGATTTTAAGGACTATGCAAAGTTGGAGAAAATAAATGCTGATACCATCGTTTTTAATAATATGGTAGAATCTAAAGCCAATCTAAAATCTGACTGGGAAGTTAAGGCTGGTAAAAGTTGGCATGCAAAATTTTTGGTATCTTAAGTAATCTTTACAATTCCTTTTTATTTATGAAGTTTAAATTATTTCTTCTTATTTTTCTTTTTACATATGCATTTGTTGAGGCTCAGGATGAAGATCCTTTGGCAAAAGCCGATACTTATGGTCAACAAGTATGGGTAGACAGTATTTTAAAATCTATGACCATTGATCAAAAAATTGGTCAGTTATTTATGATACAAGCTTATTCAAATAGAGATGCACAACATCAAGCAGATGTGGTTAGTCTCATTAAAAAATACAAAGTTGGAGGGCTCGTGTTTTTTCAAGGTACGCCTAAAAAACAAGCGGAAATGACCAACTACTTTCAAAGTATTTCTAAAATGCCTTTATTAATTGGTTTTGACGGAGAATGGGGATTAAATATGCGTTTGGATAATACTTATCGTTTTCCATGGAATATGACCTTAGGAGCTATACAAGATGAAAGTCTAATTGAGGAGTTTGGTGTTATGTTAGGTAAACACCATAAACGGATGGGAATTCATGTTAATTTTGCCCCTGTGGTTGATGTGAATGTAAATCCCAATAACCCAATAATAGGCAATCGATCTTTTGGAGAAGACCCCAAGAATGTTGCTTCAAAGGCTATTGCTTTTGTTAAAGGTATGCAAAGTGAGAATGTATTAGCAAATGCCAAACATTTTCCCGGTCATGGAGATACTGATGTAGATTCTCATACCGCCTTACCTTCTATTCCCTTTTCTTTACAACGCTTAGATTCTGTAGAGTTACATCCTTATAAAGAATTATTCAAAAATGGTTTAGCAAGTATTATGGTAGCACATTTAAGTGTTCCGGCATATGAACCTAATACCAGTTTACCATCTTCATTGTCAAAAAATATCATCACTGATCTCCTTAAAGAAAAATTAGGATTTAAAGGATTGATTTTTACAGATGCATTAAATATGAAAGGTGCTGCAAATTTTTCAACATCCGCTGAAATCAATTTAGAGGTAATCAAAGCCGGTAATGATATATTGTTAATGCCTGAAGATGTTCCCGGATCATTTGAAAAATTAAAACAAGCTGTTTTAGATAGTACCATTACAGAAACACGCCTCGATGAATCTGTTAAGAAGATTTTAAAAGCGAAATATTGGGCAGGACTTAGAACTTTAGCACCTGTTCCAATGCAAAATTTACAAGCTGATTTAAATGGAAAAGATGCTGAATCATTACATTATAAATTGGTAGAACATGCAACTACATTATTAAAAAATGAACTTCAAGTATTTCCTGTAAAAGATTTGGTAGAAAACAAAATTGCCTACGTAAAATTAGGAGATGATGACAATGCCACTTTTATCAATAGATTAAATGATTATACTCAAGTTGACGTTATTTCTGGAAAAAGACTAGATGATGTCATTAAAAAATTAGAACCTTATAATTTGGTTATTATTGGATATCATAAATCAAATGCAAATGCCTGGAAAGGTTATAAGTTTACTAATAAAGAATTGGTTTGGTTACAAGAAATTGCCAGAAATAAACGTGTAATACTAGATGTTTTTGCAAGTGCCTATAGTTTACTTGATATCAAAACGTTTACCAATATTGAAAGTATTGTTGTTTCTTATCAAAATAGTACCATAGCTCAAGATGTTTCTGCTCAGCAAATTTTCGGAGCATTGTCAACTAAAGGCAAATTGCCGGTATCTATCCATAGTGATTTTCCTGTTGGAACGGGTATAAATTCCGTAAATCTATATAGACTTTCTTATGGAGTACCGGAGCAAATAGGTATGAGTAGTAAAAAATTAGAACGTATTGATTCTTTGGCCAGACAAATTATCAAATCTAAAATGGCACCGGGTTTACAAGTATTAGTGGCCAGAAAAGGTAAAATTGTTTATAGAAAAAGTTTTGGATATCATACTGATAAAAAGGAAACCAGAGTACAGAACAATCATATTTATGATTTAGCATCCATCACTAAAATTTTAGGAGGTCTTCCTTTAATTATGAAAGCTGAAGAAGAGGGTAAATTTACTATTGATAGTCATATTGGTGATATCTTTCCATTAATAAAAAATACAGATAAACAAAACATTACAGTAAAAGAGGCTTTATCTCATTATGCGAACCTTCAAGCATGGATACCGTATTACTTAGCAACTATTGATAGTATAACACAAAAACCATCTAGAAAGTATTATAGAAATAAACCTTCTAAAGAGTATTCGGTGTTGGTGGCTAAAAATTTGTATTTGAGAACAGATTATAAAGATAGTATGTATCAAGCTATAGTAGATTCTCCACTATTAACAAAAAAAAGATATAAGTATAGCGGATTGGTTTTTTATCTTTTCAAGGATTATTTTGAAAAGACCTATCGTCAAAAGATGGATGTACTAGACAATTCTTTTTTCTATAAGCCTTTGGGTGCAAAAACATTAACCTATAACCCATTAGATAATTTTTCTGCCAAATTAATCGTTCCTACTGAGAGAGATTTATATTTTAGGAATCAATTATTACGTGGTTATGTACATGATCAAGGTGCTGCTATGTTTGGAGGTGTAAACGGAAATGCTGGTCTTTTTTCCAATGCTAATGATGTCGCTAAAATGATGCAAATGTATATGCAAGAAGGCTATTATGGAGGTAAACGCTATTTTAAACCGGAAACAATTAGAAAATTCAATACCAGATATTATGCAAAGAAAAAGGTACGAAGAGGTTTAGGTTTTGATAAACCACAAATAGATAAGAGACAAAAAGCAACTTGTGGTTGTGTCTCTCCAAATAGCTTTGGGCATAGTGGTTATACAGGAACTTATACTTGGGCAGATCCAGAGACTGAATTGGTGTATGTGTTTTTATCTAATCGCGTTTACCCTACTGCCAAAAATAAAGGAATGGTTAAGTATAATATTAGAACAATAGGTCAACAAATTGTTCAAGATGCAATTGTTGAATAATTAACATGTATTTTTAAAATTGAGAAGAGCTAACCTTAAAGATAAAAAATTAGTTGTGGATATTTTAACTTCTGCCTTTGAACCTCAAAAAGAAGAAAATTCAATCAATTTAATTGTAAAACAAGACCAAAACAGGGTGCAACGTATGCGAATCTTGATGGGATATTTGTTTGAAAGAGCCATGCTTTTTGGTGAAGTTTTAATTTCTGATAATGAAAAAGCTTGTTTGTTAATTAAGTATGGTCATAAAGAAAAGACCACCTTTAAAACTATAAAATTAAATGTGCAATTAGCAGTTAAATGTATTGGTATAGAACGCTTATATAAAGTGCTGAAGAGACAGCAAGTTGCCAAGAAAAATTATCCAAAAGAACAATACATTAGTCCGATGATATTAGGAGCAAAAAAAGAAGTTAATGGAAAAGGTACTGCTGCTCGATTAATTATAAAAGTAATGCATCATTTTAAAGGTAATCAATTACCTGTAATTCTTGATGCCGCTTCGCTACGCAATGTTAAATTATATCAAAAATTTGGTTTTAGAATTATTAAAAAAGATGATTCTTTAGGTTTTCCAATTTACTTTTTAAGGTTAAACTAATATTTCTCTAATATAGTACATCATTATGAGTGAAATAATTGATTTAAGTCAAGAAATATTTTCTGGAATGCCTGTATTTAAAGGATTGCCTGAAGTTAAGATGAGCGTATATGCCACACATGAACAGTGGGATGGTATTAGAGATGATAATACCATTACACCAAGTGTTTATAAATTAGAATTAGGTGAGCATACGGGTACTCATGTTGATTCTTTAAGCCATATGGCTAGAGAACATAAAGAGAAATCAATTGATACAATGCCACTGTCGATGTTTTATACTGAAGGAATATGTTTAGATTTTTCATATAAAGTGCTTCAAGAATTAATCAGTTCTAAAGAAATAGAAGAAGCATGTGCAAAGACAGGACTTAAAATTAAGAAGGGAGATACAGTATTACTATATACAGATCATTTCAGAAAAACTTATGGTCGTAAAAATTGGAGTAAAGGTCCGGGAATAACTTCGGAGGCTGCTCGTTGGTTAGGAAATAAAAAAATAGCAGCTTTTGGCGTAGAAACTATGTCACCTGGTGTGCCAAATATTTCCAACAAAGAAGTACATCATATTTGTGGCGAATTAGGTTTTACACATTACGAGAATTTAATAAATCTTCATCTTTTAATTGATAAAGGTCGTTTTCGTTTTATTGGCTTGCCTTTAAAAATTAGAGGCGGAACAGGCTCTCCAGTGAGAGCTGTTGCTGTATTTGAAGAGTAATATTCATCAATTGTGTCACTTCGTCTTAGCAACTATCGATAATACAAAAACAATATTAATTAAGACATAAGTCAAGGCAATATATCCACTCCAAAAGTGATTAATAGCCAATCTTTGGAGCCAATAAAATAAGGGGCAAGAAGTGAGCCAATACTAAAGTTTCGTTTTATTACCTTATATTTTTCTCCTTTTATAAGTCAATAAATGTGTGTCATTCTTTTGATCTTGTTATTTTTCCGTTATCTTCAATTTTAAAAATAGTATTTACTGTTTGCCAACCATTTTGGGTATCAATTACTTGGTGAACAATGTTTTTACCTTTTATGTTGTAATCTCTCTCATCGAATTGGATTTTAATACCTGTGGTATATATTCTAGGTTTTTTACTATTATAAATTAGTTGATAAATAACAATATGATCAATAATTTCATAATTATTATTGAAATTTATTAATCTGGTTTCTAGCACTTTATTTTCTACAACATAGGCAAAAAGAAAGGAATGGAATACTTTGAATTCATCAAACTTTGATAAAGGAAAGATTTTTACATTTTCTAAATCATTATATATACTGCTTAAATTTAAAAACGTTATTTCTTCATTTGTTAAACAAAAAGACTTGTTTGAAGTGTTACCGTCAAAATTATCAACAGCATTGGTAAAGTAGTTGAATTTATAAAAAAGTTCAATTACATTTGATAGATGAGAAACAGAATCAATATCATAAATATGTTTGAGATTTGGATCTGCTTTATGGTAAATTTTCCAATAAGTTTCATGAGCTTTTAAAAGTTTGTCCTCACTTTCTTTATTGTAAGGTAATTTATTACCTTCCAAATCGAATTTAAAGGGCATTGCTTTATCTTGCCAAGGTGCTAATTCATATGCATAATAATATTTTTTATCTGACGAGTATATTTTATCACGCCAAGAATAATGAAATTTCACCTCTTTATCTATTTCTTTAATATAAACTGTTCCTTCGAGATATTCTGAAGTGTAACCTGATACTGGTGAATAAGAACTAATTGCTTTTTTAATTTGCATTTTTGTACCAATAGGTATTTTTATATAATATTCAGGTTTACCATCTGTTTTAATTCTAAGCGAATAAGTAGTGTTCTTTTCACCTATTAACGCATCATTATCTAAATAACATAATTGTCTTGTAGAATAGGTTTTATCAACTACTTCTACATAAGGTGTATTTTGAGAAATATCGGTTTCAACACTTCCAACTGAAAAATAAAGTATGACCACATAGAAGGTAATCAGGATACCTACAATAATTACTATTTTTAAGATTAGAGTTTTTAGTGTCATGTTTTATTCCTATTTTAAAATTTTATACTTTAAATAACTAAATAGGTTTGCTGTTCCATTTAAGGGTTTATCATCTTTATAGATTTCATACCAATTTTTATTAAAATAACCTTGATGTAAGTGTAATTCAACTTTATCGCCTATTTGAGCTCGATTAAAATTGGCATAAGAAACATCAATTTTGACTTTTGATTTTTCATTAATTTTTTTTTGCGTAGAAAAAATCAAAGTATAGGTTGTAGATTTTGACGAACGTGATAAATTTTTATCGACAACTTGTGTCATATAAATTTTGGGTTTATCAGTATCCAAAAATATATTAAGTGTCATTGCAGATGTAACTGATAATCCAAAAAAGATAATCAAAGGTATCCATATTGTTTTAAAATTATACTTTTTAAAACCTACAACAATTATATATAAATAAGTGAGAGCCAGAGCAATATATAGCATAAGTTTAACAGAAGGGAAACTTTCAAAACCACCATATTGCATTGAATTATATAATAAAATAGGTATGGTTAAAATACCTGCCCAAAAAAGGGACGGCATAAAGGTTTTGCGTTCCAATCGTATTTTTCCTTTAAAGTAAAATAGAGAGGCAATGATAAGAAATGCTAGAGCCAAACCAACAGCGGCTACTATTTTATTTGGTAACGGAAAAAGTAGTAACAGAAAAAAGCAAACTGTTGCAATGCTTGTTAAGGTGGTGTCAAATTTTTCAGCAGATTTAAAATTTTCTATTCGTTCTTTTTCGGTAATTCCATAACGTGGATCGTTTAATGAATTTTCGACTTCTTTAATTGCTTTAGTAACATTTATATCTTCAAAATTTTCTTGTAACCAGTTGAGTAATTTAATATGTTTAAAAGTGGAGAGTACATTATTGTTGTGATCAAGTATTTTATAATTAAATGTCTGTTCAACAAACCCTTTTATATCTTGTAATTGTATTTCATTATTTTTTAAAAAGGATGTGAATTTTAATTTGGTATTATCTATAGTTATCTTTTTACTCATTATGTTTATAGTCCAAATAATAGCAATTACAAATAAAGCAATAAACCCGTAATTAAAATAGAATTCTTCTTTTGGTAGATTTTCTCCATAAGAATAATTCATTTCTTTATTAATAAAATACAGCATTACACCTATGAAAAGAGTTGAAAATAAAAGTAAAAATCGAATAGGAGATCTAAATTTTTGAGTTGTCATTATGATTAAACGTTTTATTCATCTCAAAAATATAATAAAAAGGCTATTTTTATTTCACAGTTTATAGTGAATTTATAAACCCTGTTTACAGGGAGTTGTAGTATGCACTTATTTGTTAGCTTTGAGGTGAAAACTAAAACAATAAAAATGAAAACTAAATTCACTTTAACTATTGGCGTATTTTTAATACTACAATCTTGCTCATTTTATACACCCGAAGATTATTTTGATAGAACTACTTTTAATATAAATCAATTTCAACTTTTAGGAAAAGTAGATATTGACCAAATAAAAATGGCAAAAGAAAATAATTCGATGCATAGTATAATTGATGGAAAACCAGTAATTACTGATGATTGTGTGCAATTTTTAAAAACTTGGAAATTGTTAAGCATTGAAAATGATATTGCTAAAATAAAAGAATTAAAACCTACAAACGACACCAAAGAAATGATAAATCGCTCGTTAGACCTTTTTAATTTTGTTAAAGAAAGATACGAAACGGACTATGTAGAAATGGCAAAATTGTTAAATGAAAAAGCAAATGATAGTATAGTTAATAATGCGATTGCTAAATTTGAGAAAGAACAATTACCGATTGTAGATGCAAAAATTCAAAATTTGTTAGAAGTAGCCTTACCTTATGCTAAAAATAATAATATACCTGTTACTTTAAAAGACTAATTTTATTAAAAGGTGTCCATAACCATAGACAATAAACACTTTTACACTTGCTATAACAACTGTTTATATGAAAATTACATAGTAAAATACAAAGATAAATTTGGATAAGAAAATTCAACAATTTATTCCGATGGAAGTATTATGCATTTGACTTTACAAGATATTAAATTTGAAGGCATTGATTTTGAATTACTTGAAGAGTTCGTTAAGATACATGATTTACAAAATTTTTAGATTATTTAATATTGATTATGGTGCTTATTATGAACCAAAAAGTGCAACAACTAATACGTTATTTAAAGATAAAGAATAATAACACCAATTAATTAGACTAAACAAAAAAATGGTGTGATATTAATATAAAACTAAAATGAAAAAAAAAAATACCATACCTATTTCTCTTTCTGTTGATATTATCTTGTAAAACAGACAGAAAAGAACAAGCAAATATATTGGTTTTAACACAAAAAAACGAGACCACTAAATTGGGTATTTCTAAGGATATCACTATTGTAAAAACCAATCCCTTAATTGAAAATCAACCTTATATGAATGCTTATATTGTTGTTGTTGACACTTCTCAAAATTATGATAAATTAAGACGTAATATGTACAAAATAAGCAAGTTACTAAGAGTAAAAATTGATACTTTAGAAAGAGGTTATGACAAAAAGAATAATTTTATAGGTTTAGTTAAAAGTATTGATGGTGAAATTTATTATGACAATTATTTTCCTAGACGGCATAATTCGACGGCATTTTTAAGTCTAGAATACTTGAATTTTTACACAAATTCAGAAAACGAAAATGATAAAACTATTGCCTTAATATCTTACATAACAGATAAAATGAAAGATGCCGAAAAGCAATTAAAAATAATACAACAACATTTACCAAATGCATATTTATTAAACACAAAATTGTATATGGGTTGTATGAATTGATAAATTATTTATTATCCCGATTACAATTATTGAGATTCACTATTTATACAAAATGTTTGAATTAACTGGTTGCAAAAGTGTCACTTCGTCTTAGCAGTCACCAAAACCAAAATTATGCTAATTATGAAATAAGTCAAAGCAATAATTCCTCCAAAAAAGTGATTGATTAGTAAACTCTGTAGCCAATAAAATAATGGAAAAGCAGTAATCCCAATAGCAAATTTTGTAGTGCTAATAAATTCAATTTCTTTAATTTTCGGTTTAAAGGCTCTATAAATTAATAAAGGGATAATACTGTTTACCACAATTATATATTTTAAGATTTTCCAAAAAACAGAAGGTTTATTCTTTAGAATACGTTTTGACCCAGTATTAGGTAAATTTTTGATCATTTGATTAACCTCTTTTGGTTTCAAAAAATCTACATCTCCCAATTGTGCAATGTTATTTTCATAATCTTCAATATCAATATGAGTAGTAAGTGCTTTTAATTTTTCACTAACAGCCTCTTTTAATTGTAGTGTTGAGGTGTTTATATCATTTTTATTATAAAAATCATTGGCTAAAAAAGATTTTCCATAATAGACCGATACACTTTCTGCAAAATTCGTTGCATTTGTATAATTAAGGCCAACAGGGACAATATGTAAATTGATATCAGGATATTTTTCAAAAACGCCAAAGGCTATTCTTGTAAAACCTTTACTTAAAGGTCTTACCCATCTTTTAATATCGTGTGTGCCTTCAGGAAAAATCAATAGACACTTGTTGGCATTTAAAATATCAAAACAGGCATTGAAAATAGCTTCATTTTTGGCTAAGGTCTCTTTTCCGTCTCTCATTCTGTAAATTGGCAACATATTTAACGTAGAGAGAAACCAATACACAGCTTTTATTTTAAAAGCACTAGCTCTGGTTAAAAAATGAATGTCCCTTTGCATCGTTGTGGCAATAATTAAGGGGTCAATTAATGCATTTTTATGATTAGAAACCAATAATACAGCTCCTTTTTTAGGGATGTTATCTACATCTACCACCTTTATTTTTTTATAAAAAAAGTAAAGCCCAGTGCTTATATATATTTTAATAAACTGATACCAAATATTTTTCAAAATTGCGTAGAAATTTTAGCTGTTTTCTTAGACCAATAATAAGCGAGTCCTAATCCTGAGACAATATCCCAAATACCCCAAAAGGCTACACATAATGCCATACCACCCAAGCCTTCAAAAAAGGTAAATACCAGAAGTAATCCTAATCCGGAATTTTGTATTCCGGTTTCAAGAGCCAACGTTTTTTGATCATTATAAGATAACTTCATGGTCTTAGCAAAATAAAATCCACCTATATATCCGCTGAAATTATGTAATAATACTAAGAAGAATACATAATGGATATACTCCATAAATATATCGAGGTTTTGAGAAAATGCAATAACGATAAATATTAAAAAGATGATAATGGAAATAGGTTTCAATATCTTGGAGAGTTTATTTGCAAAATTAGAATTTACTTTACGTGTTAACATACCTAACATTAAAGGTATGCCAAGAATTAATGTTACCAACTTTACCAATTCAAAAGGATTTAATTCTACAGTTCTTAATATTTTAGCTATTGGTTCATACATATTACCCCAGAATGCCAAATTTATTGGTGTCATCAATACAGCTACTAATGTGGCAAAAGCTGTAAGGCTAACAGATAACGCAGCATTTCCTCCAGAAAGCTGTGTCATAAAATTAGAAATATTTCCACCCGGGCAAGCGGCAACCATGACCATACCAAGGGCTATACTAGGTAAGGGGTTGATGATGTTTATCAACATAAAAGTAATTAAAGGAAATAATATAAACTGAGAAAAAATACCAACCAATACAATTTTTGGGTTTTTAAATAAACGTTTAAAATCGTCTACGGATATTCCTAAAGAAACCCCATACATAATAATGGCCAAAGTAATATTTAAGACCCAGAGCTCCTCTGTGTCAAAATTAATTTTTAGGCTGTCTAATACTTCATTTGTATTAATTTTTAAAAACATACTCTATAATATTCGCACCCATTTGTAGAGCTTTTTCTCTAACTGATGCTGGGTTGTTATGTACTTCCTCATCTTCCCAACCATCGCTTAGATCACTTTCATAATCGTAAAAACAAATTAATCTACCTTCATAAAAAAGACCAAAACCTTGAGGTGGTTTTCCATCGTGTTCGTGTATTTTTGGTAAATTTTTAAACGTATAGGTTTGATTATAAATAGGATGATTGTAAGGAATTTCTTGGAGTTCTAAATTAGGGAATATCTTTTTTAATTCTGGTCTTATAAATTTATCTAATCCATAGTTATCAGAAATATGTAAAAAACCTCCCGATATTAAGTACTTTCTTAAATTATCAATGTCATTGTCATCAAAAAACACATTGCCATGTCCCGTCATAAATAGGATAGGGTAATTGAAAATTTCAACACTATTTGCATCAACATTTTCGGGTTTTTCTTTAATGGTTGTCTTAATGTTTGTATTACAAAATTTTATTAAATTAGGCACAGCAGTTGGATTGGCATACCAATCTCCACCACCCTTATATTTTAAAATTGCAATCTCTTGAGCTGTAATTGATTCGGGAATGAATAATAGTAATAAAAATATCAATCTTAACATTTTATCATTATAATGGTTGTTTACAAATCTATTAAATTAAAATTTAATAAATTATTATAACCCCAATAACGAATTAGACCATTTCTTTTATAAATTTGTATCTCTAAATTTAAAACTAAAATATTATGAAAATGCTAAAACAAAATCAAATTATTAAATTAACAGCAATTCTGTTTATTGGCTTGTCAGTAGTTGCATGTAAAGAAGTAAAAAATAAAACGGAAGCCACAGAGGCAGAAGAAGTGTCTAAAGTTAAGGAAGAAGCTGTAAGGTATATGGCGGATACAGAAGTTTCTACATTGGCTTGGAAAGGTTCTAAGCTGGCAGGGCCACATCATGGAACTATAAATATTTCTGAAGGTTATTTTGCTTTTGATAATGGAAAGTTAAGCAGTGGTAATTTTATTATTGATATGAAGACCATTAAAGATTTAGACTTAGAAGATGCTGATTATAATGCAAAACTGGTAGGGCATTTATCTAGTCCTGATTTTTTTGATGTAGAAAATAATCCATCTAGTGCTTTTGCTATTACCAATGTTGAAGAAAAGGATGGAAAAACTATGGTTAAAGGTAATTTAACCATAAAAAATATTAAAAAGAATATTGAATTTCCGGCAACAGTTTCTTTAAATGGGAATGAGGTTCTATTTAAAAGTGAGCCTTTTACTATTGATAGAACGGATTGGGATATCAAATTTAAGTCGGGTAAATTCTTTGAAGACTTAGCTAAAGATAAATTAATTGATGATAATATTGAATTTGTTGTTGAAGTAAAAGCAACAAAAAGTTAAAAACGGAAACGATTTTTAATTGCAAATAATTTTAAAAGCACTACAAGTATTGTGGTGCTTTTTTATTAGTGAAACTCAATTTTGAGAAGTGAGTCAAAGGCGAGCTAGCACAAAATTGTGATTTGAACCTGCCTGTCAATCTGTAGATAAATCTAGCATTTTCATTAAGATATAGATCTAAAAAATCAACGTATTGCTTTTTTTTCTATTAGCGGAGTTTAGTCTTTATAAATTAGGAGACACTTAGGTATGGTCTTTTATTGATTTATAAACGAAACCATTTGCGTGGCAACTATAGCTGCAGTTTCCGTTCGCAATCTACTTTCTCCTAATGTAATTGGTGTACAACTATTATCTATTGCAGCGATTATTTCATTAGTAGAAAAATCACCTTCAGGACCTATTAAAATAGTAGAATTTTGATGGGCTTTTAAAACGGTTTTTAGTGATTTTTTTTCTGTTTTGTTGCAATGAGCTATAAATAAATTACTATCAAATTTTTGTTGAATAAAATCGGTGTATAGCGTTAGACTATTCAGTTTTGGCATTTGAAATTTAAGAGATTGTTTCATGGCTGATTCAATAATTCTAATTGATCTATCCATTTTTATTATTTTTCTTTCAGAATGATCACATAAAATAGGTGTAATTTCATCTATGCCAATCTCCGTAGCTTTTTCTAAAAACCATTCAAATCTGTCAATATTCTTAGTAGGAGCAATGGCAATATGTAAATAGTAGTTCCATGATTTAGGCTTTTTATCAACCGAAGTTATGGCAACAGTGCAATTTTTATCATCAGCTATAATTATCTTAGAAATAAATAATTCTCCTTTACCATTTGTGATAAACAGATTATCACCACTTTTTTTGCGTAGTACACGCACAATATGTCTACTTTCAGTTTTGTCGAAAATAAATTGTTTATCTGTATGTTTTAATTCAGTATTGTAAAAAAGTTGCATAACTTATTTCGCGGTCATTAGATTTTTGTATTACAAATCACTTTCCTTTTAGTAGTTGTTTAAGGCAATGAGGTTTCAATTTCTTTTCGATAGGTTCTTCTCCTTTTATTAATTTTTGGATCAAAATGTTTCCATATTTGATGAATGGCAACATTTTCTTCAAGTTCTGGAGTTCTAATACAATTTTTAATTCCTTTCTTTGTGAAAGTTTTATAGTATTCATCAAATATAATGGCGGTTACACCTTTATTTTGATAATCAGGACGGATCCCGATAAGGTAAAAAATAACATCCTTACTTTGTTTTTTAGCCTTTAATAAATGAAATATCCCAAATGGAAAAATTTTACCTCTTGATTTAAGTAACGCTTTAGAAAATGATGGCATTACTATTGAAAAAGCTACTAGATTGTCATTTTTATCAGCAACGTATTTTATATATTCAGGATTGATAAAGCTTATATATTTTTTTTTAAAATAGGCTTTCTGGCTATCTGAAATAGGAACAAAAGATGAAAGTTTAGCGTAGGATTGGTTAAATAAATCAAACATTTTATCTACATAAGGCATAATTTCTTTTGTAGTAGTAAAATTGAGAGATTTAAGCTGGTATCGTTTTTTGATCAATGCTTGAGCTTTTAAAAAAAGTTCAGGTTTAACATTGCTAAATGGAAAAATATTTTCAACATATTCTTTCGCTTTTACATAGCCCAATTGCTCTAAATGTTCCTTGTAGTAAGAATGATTATACCAGGTTATCATATTCCCTAATTGGTCAAAACCTTCAATCAAAACACCAACCTTATCAAGGTTAGAAAATCCCACAGGGCCTTCTACGAATTCTAATTGATGTTGTTGGCCTATTTCAGTAACTTTATCAAGTAATGCTTTACTTACATTTATATCATCAATAAAATCAAACCAACCAAATCGCATTTTTCTTAAGCCTTGTTGATTTACTTCAATACCGTTTATTATGGCTACTATTCTCCCTACAATAACATCATTTTTATAGGCTAAGAAAAAATGAGCTTCGGCATTTTCAAAGGCAGGATTCTTTGTTTTATCAAAACTTGCTAGTTCATCATTAATAATAGGAGGTATCCAATAGGGATTATCTTTATATAAGCTAAAGGGAAAAGTGACAAATTTTTTTAATTCACTTTTAGAAAATACCTCTTTAATTATTATCATCTATTTCGTTATCTTTAGGGGGCACATAATTTTTATTATAATCTTTAGCTTCTTTTTTCTTCAATTTTTTTGCTGCTTTAGCATTCTTTTTTTCCTCTTTTTCTAATTGCTTTTGGGCTTTTGTCTTTTTTGGTTTTAATTCTTTAATTTTTCGCTTCTTGGCTTTGACTTTTTTAACTTTACGCTGTTTCTTGTCTTTTTTACTAAATATTCTTGAAAAGAAACCATCGCCTTGTTTTTTCTCATTAGTTTCGTTGCCTTCAGAATCTAAGGTTTTGAATTTATCTTTATGCCTATCTAAACGCCATGCAACACCTGCTCCAATTAAGTAAGTAGGATCGCCACGCTCATCTTTAATATACCGAAACGAGGCATCTACTTGCATATTATTATTCAACAAATATGCACCACCAATTCCATATTGAAAATCATTGGGCACATTTTTCCTTAAAAAACCCTGATTTTCTCCAAAAATAGATATTTTTTCGGTCAATGAATAAGTACCGGTGATAATATATGAATTCTCTGACTCATCGGTGAATAATTTGTCAGCAATAAAATTAGTTAATAATACAAATTTATCCGTAAAATCATTTTGTGTAAATAATGCTATTCTCGGACTCATCCCATCAGGATTTTTATGTAAACTACTTAAAAAGTTAGTATTTAAACCTGCATAAACACCAACGGCAGGTATCAATCTTTTCCAGTCATAACTATTTCTCTTTTTCCAACTTCTAATCTCTTTGGTCTTATCGGTATATTTTGGACTATAAACCAAATATTTAGCACCAACGGTTAATCTACTTAAACCTAATACTGATTCACTAAACTCTGTAGGTTGTAAGTTATCTCTTTTTTCGTTAACAATTTCAAGATCCAGATCTATTTCTAGTCTTTCAAAGAATTGACCGGTTCTAAATGTTATATCAGTACCAAATGACTTGCTTTTATATCTGTTTGTTTCACTTGTTGTTTGATCGTAGTATAAATAATTGCCAACGTTTTTATAAAAGAGTCCGGCTTCTACTTGATAAACTCCGGTACCTACACTAAATGGGCTGTCAGAAAACCCAGGTCTTTTAGAATTGACAAGCTCTGTATATTGAGCAGAACTCATTTGAAAGCATAAAATAAAAAATAAAAACAAACCAATTTTTCGCATACTTATGATTTAATACCGTATAATAATCATTTTATCTATTACTTAACGCTATAGTTGCGTTCAAATTGTTATTTTTGAACACAAATATTAAATTATTTTTGAAGTTAAAATTTCATGCAAGAAGCAGGTATTATGAATTTTTTGAGAACGATATTAATTATTATTTTAATTTATTATGCATTTAAAATAATTGCGAGGTTTATTCTCCCCTTATTTTTAAAAAAAATGATGCATAATGTAGAAAAGAAATTTACTGAACAACAGCAAAATACAACGCATCAAACACATGTAAAAGAAGGTGAAACGGTTATTGATAAAACGCCGAATGCACATGCTAAAAGCAATAAAGACGTTGGAGAATATGTTGATTATGAGGATATTGAAGAATAATATATATTTATGAAAAATAATAAATTTCTCCATTTTGTAATTGCAATTTTAGTTTTTGTAATTGCTTCTTTGACTTATTTCTCCCCTGTGTTGGAGGGTAAAAAACTTTTTCAAAGTGATATAGCTCAGTTTAAAGGAGTTTCTAAAGAGATAGTTGAATTTAGAAAAGAACATAAACAAGAGCCGTATTGGACAAATAGAGCTTTTGGAGGCATGCCGGCATATAATGTAAGTGCATATTATCCCCATAACTATATAAAAAAGGCAGACCAATTATTGCGGTTTTTACCCAGACCGGCTGATTATTTATTCTTGTATTTTTTAGGATTTTTTGTATTGCTAACAGTTTTAAAAATTGATTGGAAGTTGGCTATTGTAGGAGCATTGGCCTTTGGATTTTCAACTTATTTGATTATTATTTTTGGTGCAGGACATAATGCCAAAGCACATGCTATAGCCTATATGCCATTGGTTTTGGCAGGTATAATATCTGTTTTTAAGCGTAATTATTTAATCGGATTTATTATCACCGCATTGGCAATGGCTTTTGAAATTAATACCAGTCATCCGCAAATGACCTATTATCTATTATTTATGATACTCATTCTGGGTATTGTTTATCTGGTAGATGCTTTTAAACATAAAACCATTCCTGATTATTTTAAAGGTATTTTGGTGTTAATTATAGCAGTAATTGTCTCTATTGGTGTAAATGCAACTAGTTTACTTGCAACTCAAGACTATGCCAAACAAAGTACGCGTAGTCAAAGCGAGTTGACCATTTCAGCAGACGGAACTCTTAAAAAAAATATTTCTACGGGTCTGTCAAAAGAATATATTACGGAATATAGTTATGGTATTGCTGAGACTTTCAATTTATTAATACCAAGATTTTATGGTGGTGGTAATAGAGAAAATTTAGGAAAAGATTCTAAAACATATGCTTTTTTAAAAGGTAAAATTGGCAGAAAAGAGGCGAAAGGATTTTCAGAGAATTTTCCAGGGTATTGGGGCGAGCAAACCATAGTTGAAGCACCCGCATATATTGGTGTTGTATTGATATTTTTATTTGTCTTAGGATTGTTTTTGGTAAAAGGAAAACTTAAAAAATGGTTACTGGCAGCGACTATATTTTCCATTTTATTAAGTTGGGGAAAGAATTTTCCGATTTTGACTAACTTTTTTATTGATTATGTCCCTCTATATAATAAATTCAGAGCCGTTTCTTCATGGCAAGTCATTGCAGAATTAGCCATTCCTATATTAGCATTTATTACTTTACATCAATTTTTAAATGAAGACAAGAAAGAAGAAAAGCAGTTAAAATATTTAAAATACACAGTATATGGTGTAGGAGGCATCACCTTGATATTTGTATTGTTTGGAACTAGTTTATTTAATTTTGAGAGTTTTAGAGATATTGATATGATGGGCATTGATAAACAATTTCCGGGGTTCTTAGATACTATTATATCTGAAAGAAAAATATTATTCTTTAATGATAGTTTACGTTCATTGATTTTAATTCTGTTATCAGCGGGTACTTTGTTTGCATTTTTTAAAAATAAGATCAATAAAAATATAACCATTTTTATATTTGCCGTTTTGATTTTGTTTGATTTAGTTGGTATTGACAAACGCTATCTAAATTCAGATGATTTTGTTTCTAAAAAACAAGAAGAGATTCCTTTTAAAGCTACAGAAATAGATAAAGAAATTTTAAAGGATAAATCACATTATAGAGTTATTAATTTTATGGTAAATCCTATGAATGATGGAAGCACGTCGTATTTTCATAATTCGATTGGTGGTTATCATGCCGCAAAACCTAGAAGATATCAAGAGTTATTTGAATATCAAATAGCAAAGAATAATATTGAGGTAATGAATATGCTCAATACCAAATATATTATTTTTCCGGATAGTGAAGGCGTCTCACGTTTACAAAAAAACACTGATGCAAATGGTAATGCGTGGTTTGTGAATCAAGTTGCGTTGGTTCAATCAGCTGATGAAGAAATTAAGGCATTAGATAGTTTAAATACTAAAAATAAAGCCATAGTAAATGCTAAATTTAAGAGTGAATTAACGCAAATGTCTTTTGCTCAAGATAGTCTGGCAACTATAAAATTGACTTCGTATTTACCAAATGAAATGCAATACGAAAGTAGTTCAGCTGTTGAACAGTTGGCAGTATTTTCTGAAATATATTATAAAAATGGATGGAATGCTTATATAGATGGAAAATTATCACCGCATTTTCAAGTAAATTATGTACTTAGAGCTTTGGTTGTTCCGAGTGGTAAGCATGAAATTGTTTTTAAATTTGAACCATCTGTTATTAAATCCGGTAATACAATTACATTGATCTCTTATGCTTTATTATTGTGTATCCCTTTAGGATGGTTTTTTATAGAAAAAAAGAAAAATGTACAATCAACTCCTTAAAAAAAGATACGAACATACCATAAAGTTTCTGCAAAAAGTATTGCCTGCACCGGCAACTATTTTAGATTTAGGAATTAGAAATCCATTTTGTGAAATTATGGAACAGCATGGTTACAAAGTTATTAATACTAAAGGTGAAGATTTAGATCTTTTACCGGAAGTGGTAAAAGCACATAAAATTGATGCCGTTACTGCATTCGAAATATTTGAACATTTAATTGCTCCATTCAATGTGTTAAGAGCGATTGAATCTACTAAATTAATAGCTACAATACCACTTAATTTATGGTTCGCTAAGGCATATCAATCCAAAACAGATCAATGGGATAGGCATTATCATGAGTTTGAAGATTGGCAATTTGATTGGTTATTAGAAAAGTCAGGTTGGCAAATCAAAGAAACTGAAAAATGGACTAGCCCTATTAAACAAATAGGATTTAGGCCTATACTTAGAAGATATACACCAAGATATTACGCTGTTTACGCTGAAAGAATATGATAAAAAACGGATACATCTGTATGGTTGTTGATGGCTCTTATCCCAATGATATAAGAGTAAGGAAAGAAGCTGAGGCTCTTGTAGAAAATGGTAAAAAGGTTTTGGTGGTTTGCCCTGCAGGCTCTTCTCAAAAAAAGGAGGAAGAAATTAATGGCGTCCATATTCATAGAATTGGCAAAAACTATACTACTTTTAAAAAAGGAATAAATGATATTATAGAAAGTGCTTTTAATATCAACCCTTTTTTTTATTTTAATCTTAAAAAAGTTTTTAAGAAATATCAGATAGATTTTTTACATGTTCATGATTTACCTTTAGCAGGCACTTGTTTTAGATTTAAAACTAAAACCAAAAAACTAGTATTAGATTTACATGAAAATTTTCCGGAAGCACTAAAAACATGGTTTTTGTGGAAAAAAAGTCCCATTTTGCGATTAAAGAACAGCATTTTTTTTAATCCTGCTAGTTGGTCTAAAAAAGAAGAAAAATATTGTAATGCCTACGATTATATTATTTGCGTTGTTGATGAAATGAAAGAAAAATTACAAACTAAATTTCAAATTGATGAAGAAAAAATGCATGTTATATCTAATCATGAAAAAAAAGAATTTCAACATAATTTTGAGAATAATGATAGTCAAAATATAATAACAGAAGATACTTTCTCTATAACTTATGTAGGCGGTTTTGGCCCACATAGAGGATTGGATATCGCTATTAAAGGAATGAAAACTATATCTGATCAAATACCAAATTCAAAATTATTTTTAGTTGGAAAGGGAAATACTGATGTTGAAGCAAAACTCAAAGCAATTACCCGTGAACATAATGTTGAAAATGCAGTAGATTTTGTTGGTTATAGACCTTTTAACGAAGTCTCTGCAATTATGAGTAATTCTGATATAAATATCATTCCACATCATGCTAACGATCATACTAATAATACTATACCACATAAGCTATTTCAAATTATGATGAGTAAAAGTTTATTGTTAGTGAGTTCTTGTAAACCATTAAAAAGGATAGTCGAAAAATACGATGCAGGTATAGTTTTTGAAGCAGGAAATACAAAAGATTTTTCAGATCGGGTAATAGAGGCTTACAATAATTATGAATTGCTAAAATATAAAACTGAAAACGCCTTTAAAGCAGTTCTAGAGCAAGGAGAAAACTGGGATACAGAAAGTTTAAAATTAATAGAATTATATAATCAATTAGAGTATTGAAAGTATTAATTATTACATATTATTGGCCGCCATCTGGAGGTTCAGGTGTACAACGATGGTTGAAGTTTGCTACATACTTATCTGATTTTGGTATAGAACCTGTGATCTATACTGTTGATAATCCAAGTTATGCTATTCTTGATAAGACCTTAGAAAATGAAGTTCCTAAATCTGTTAAAATTATAAAACAATCTATAAGAGAACCCAATAATTTTTTATCACTTTTTGGAAAAAAAAATAAAAAAACCAGTGCCGGTTTTTTAGATGCTAATCCATCTTTTTTTGGAAAGATAGCTCAATATATTAGAGCCAATTATTTTATTCCTGATGCCCGTAAATATTGGATTAAACCTTCGGTAAAATTCTTAACTGAATATCTTTCAAAAAACACAATTGACATGGTTATAACTACGGGGCCACCTCATAGTTTACATTTAATTGGTCTGGAATTGAAGAAAAAGTTAGGTGTAAATTGGATGGCGGATTTTCGTGATCCTTGGACGGACATTGATTATTTTCACCAGTTGCCTTTAACCAATAGAGCAAAAGAGAAACATTATCAATTAGAAAAAGAAGTAGTTAGTATGGCAGATTGTGTTCTGGTGGTTGGTAAAACCATGCAACAGAATTATTTAAAATACAATAAAAAAATAGAAGTCATTACCAATGGTTTTGATGGTGGTTTGAATACTGATAATGTGCAATTAGATAAAAAATTCACTGTGGTGCATGTGGGTCTAATGAATGCGGATAGGAATCCTCAAGTATTATTCAGAGTAATTTCTGAATTGATCAAAGAAAACAAAGATTTTGCAAATGACTTTCAACTCATATTAATTGGTAAATTGGCTGATGATGTAAATAAAAGTTTAGAAAAACATCAATTAAAATCCTATGTAAAAATTATTGATTATTTGCCTCATAATGAGGTTATTAATTTTCAAAAAATGGCTCAGGTACTTTTATTGGTTGTTAATAATGTACCCAATGCTAAGGGTATTATAACAGGTAAAATATTTGAATATTTGCAAGCGAATCGCCCTGTTTTAGCCATTGGGCCAACAGATGGTGATTTGGCAGGAATTATTAGTAAAACAAATTCAGGAACTATTGTAGATTTTAATGATGATAAAATATTGAGAAATACACTTATAGAATTCTATAAGGAATATAAAAATCATAATTTAGTTGTCAAATCAAAAAACATTGAGCAATACCATCGTAAGAATTTAACAAGAAAATTAGCAAATATTATTAATAGTGTGTCGTTGAGTGATGTTGATAATTATAAAGGTTAGGGGTGTTTTAAACATTCTATTTCTAAATTGACTTATGCAAAAAGCGAAAAAAATAGTGACTATATTGGGAGCAAGACCTCAATTTGTTAAGGCGGCAGTTCTGAGTAGAATTATAGCTCAACACAATGAAATTGAAGAAGTAATTATTCATACTGGTCAACATTATGACATAAATATGAGCACTATTTTTTTCGAGGAAATGGAGATTCCTAAACCAAAATACAATCTTGATATTAACGGATTGGGTCATGGTGCTATGACCGGACAGATGTTGGAAAAAGTAGAAAAGGTTTTACTAGAAGAAAAACCCGAAGCAGTAGTAGTTTATGGCGATACTAATTCCACTTTAGCAGGAGCACTAGCGGCAAAAAAAATGGATATTAAAGTAATCCATATTGAAGCCGGTTTACGATCTTTTAACATGAAAATGCCTGAGGAAATTAATAGGATTTTAATTGATAGAATATCTGATTTACTATTATGCCCCACAGATATTGCTGTGCAAAATCTTCATAAAGAAGGGTTTGCTAACATAGATAATAAAATAGTAAAGTGTGGTGATATTATGAAAGATGCTGTAGAATTTTATGGAAGAACCTCAGCTGAAAAATCAACGATTCTTTCGAATTTAAATGTAAAGAGCAATGAATTTGTATTGGCAACTATCCATCGTCAGGAAAATACAGATAACCTTAATAACTTAAAATCTATTTTTAAAGGCTTAGAGCAAATTAATGCAGAATGCAAGGTGATTTTGCCATTGCATCCTCGGACACAAAAGATTTTAGAAAACAATAATTTTGTAACTGCTAGTACTACAATATCACCTGTGGGTTATTTTGATATGTTAGAATTGCTAAAACATTGTAAATTGGTCATAACCGATAGTGGGGGACTCCAAAAAGAAGCCTTTTTTAATAAAAAACATTGTATAATAGCACGCGATGAAACCGAGTGGTTAGAGTTAGTTGAAAATGGTTTTGCCAGTTTAGTTGGAGCCAGTACTACAAAAATGGTAGAAGCTTTTCAAGATTTTAAAAATAGCACTGCTGATTTTTCTGTAAATCTTTATGGAAATAATGTAGGAGAACAAATATATAGTGAAATTATTGACTTAATAAATTAAGAATTATGATATTACCAAAATTTTTAATCGGAGATAATACTGATTTTCCCGATGATATCTTTATTTTACATACAGATTATCCTCAATTTATAATCAATTTAGTGAATGATGAAATAGAATGGCTAGAAGATGTAAAGGGTGAAAATGAAACGGAGCTCACTAATGAAATTAATGATTTGATTGAGCAAGCCTCAATTTTTTACGATAGAGAGACCGAGCGGTACAATAAGAATGATTAATAAAAAAGGCACTTTCATAAGTAAATAAACATTTGGAAATTAGCGAAATAAGTTGTATTTTAGAGAAACCAAACCCCGAATTCAGGCATAAAGCCATAAAAACGGGGTTTTTCTTTTTTCTTAGGTATGAAATTACAAAGAATATCCGAATTACAGCACGAATTTTCA
>Ga0209633_10000222_pt1 | contig 69560 bp, 70 predicted proteins | sample Cruoilmetagenom1_FD_187290 | JGI IMG/M metagenome (GOLD analysis project Ga0209633, IMG submission 187290) | Oil polluted marine microbial communities from Coal Oil Point, Santa Barbara, California, USA - Sample 1 (SPAdes) (version 2) | ecosystem: Environmental > Aquatic > Marine > Oil seeps ... | reverse complement strand
TTTGATGAAAGAGGTTACTGTCAAAAAAAGACTATAAAATATAAATTATTCCTCCTTAGCTCAGTTGGTTAGAGCATCTGACTGTTAATCAGAGGGTCCTTGGTTCGAGCCCAAGAGGAGGAGCTTAAAATAAGAAAAGCAGCCGTAAGGTTGCTTTTTTTGTTTTAATCCCTTTTGGGCGAGAAGTTTATCCCGAGCGTAGTCGAGGGGAGCCCAAGAGGAGGAGCTTAAAATAAGAAAAGCAGCCGTAAGGTTGCTTTTTTTGTTTTAATCCCTTTTGGGCGAGAAGTTTATCCCGAGCGTAGTCGAGGGGAGCCCAAGAGGAGGAGCTTAAAATCAAAAGGTTACGATAACGTAGCCTTTTTTTATTTTCCATTAGTTACACATTTGTAACACATTTTCAATATAAGAAAGTTAATTTATTCTCTATTTTATTTGTAATTTCGGCAATAGTGAAATTATATTTGTATAAATCTCAAAGAATTATGAAAAAGTTATTATTCACAATATTTAATTCCAATATTAGGCTTCGGGCAAGATTTCTAAAGCCGAATTTTTAAATTTTAAACTAACGAAGGACAAGGATATTATTTGGCAATAAGTTTATGAAGATGAAACCTCTCTTAATAAAATGAAATCATACTTATTAGGTATTGATTTCACTTCTAAATTAGATTTAAAGGATAAAATTTTTGTTGGTAGGTTGGGGTTTACAAAACTTGGTAGCTTAAAAGGCGCTCCTATAGCTGCTTATCAAAGTTATAGCTCATTTATTAAGATTGAGATTAAAGAAAATAGGTATAGAGTTACAATGAGTGGTATTAAATTTAAACCTACAGAAATAAACATTAATTCAGGTGAAATTGGTATTGGACAAGCAACTGAATATAGTTTAAAAGATAGGTTGTTAGGAACAAATATTCTGAAATAAGGAAGAATTGCTAACCACATTAAATAAAGATTAAGAAAAGTATTTCATAATTCGCAAAAAGAAACAAGATAACGATTGGTAAATAGTAGTTTTATTCAACAAATTCATAATTATGGGAAAACGGTTGAAACGCATAAAGAGAAAACCCAACTGGTTTAATGATATTAATCTTGAAGAAATGAGGGGTTTTGTTATAACTGAAATGATTTCTGTTGAATCCATTTTAAGTTTTATAATATTTCAATATTTCTTACCGAAACATCAAAATGAATTTGAGCAAGTACTTCTAAACTCATCAGTTATTGGCTTAGGAGGTAAGATTAAAATTCTTCAAGGTTTAGAAATAATTGATAAACAAATTCTTGAAAATATTAAAAGGCTTTCTTCAATAAGAAATGGTTTTGCTCATGCCCATTTATTTACGGAGTATGATAGTTCAGTAAAGCCTGAAAATACTGGTCATGATAAAATAGATGTAATGAATGCACAAGGTATACTAAAAAAGAAAAACGCATTTGATTATTTTATCGAGTTTAATAATTTAATAGAAGGTATTCAAGATAAATTAATTAAGAAATATAAAGAGATGAAAACACGGAATGAAGCTGAATAATTAAAAAAGGTTATTTTGACAGGCAATTATTCCTTTATAGGAATATATTTAGAATTAATTCATAAATTATTAAACAAGTTTGGAAAGCCAAAGACGTTAATAAAAATGTTGTTTTTGGACTAATAAGCGTCTATATTTCGTTGGGTTTATTAGGTTTTTTATCTGTATAAATATAGATATGGCACATCCAAATTCGTTTTCTGGTCCAATTGAAGGAATTTCAATAACAGAAAACCTTATGTACCGCAGCTATAACCCTATTGACTATAGGAAATGGAGATATTCTTCCTATAAGTACTTTAGCTCATAAAGCAGCAATTTTAATTGGCTTGGTTGGCCAAATTTATTTGGTAGTTATTACCGCAATAGTTGTAGGAAAATATATTCATCATGCTAATAAAAAGTGACGAATTTTTAAAAAATTAAACTTTGAAATAAATTCAGTAGTATGTTTACCTGTTATATCTGGAATTTTATATAATACCGTTTTTCTGGAATTTATTGTTTTAGAATTTCATGTAACTTTACATACAAATGATTTGCACTATTTAAAAAATAAATAAAAGTCATTTACATGAATAGAAATATAATAGACATCAATGACTTTACCATTTTAGTTGAAACTGCTTCAAGCAATAAAGAAATTATTGATACTTGCTTTTTTGATGAATCCATTATTGCTGTCGCATTTTATGGATCAGGAAATGTAGACCTAACCGTAAAATTTGGTAAAAAACAAAAAGCTTTTAACCGTACTAAAGGATTGGCGCTTTCATTTTATGCAGATGACAATGTCGAATTTATTCATACAGTGTCTGCTTCGAAACCATTAGAATGCATAGTTATAGCAACAGCTACAAACCTACTAGATAATCTGCCCAATCAAGAAGGTGAATTATTTGGTCTAATGCTCAACCAACTGGTTCATCCTTCAGATCACTATGTAGAAGGTCCAAGTTTTATTATGACCCCTGAAATGCAAAATATTGTAGACTCCTTATTTAACATTCAATACGAAGGAAAAACCAAAATGATGTTCTTTCGAAGTCAAATAACGGTTTTGCTTTCTCATTTTTTTGGTCAACTAGCTAGTTTAGGAACAGAAAAAATAAACACTACAGAACGTGAAAAGCTAAATCAAGCTAAAGATATTTTATTAAACAATTTAGATAACCCACCTTCACTAAATGAGATCTCTAAACAAATTGGCTTAAATACTTTTAAATTAAAAAGAGACTTCAAACAATTTTTTGGTGTACCGGTTTTTAAATACCTTCAAAATGAGCGACTAACCTTAGCTCACAAAATGATTCGAAATGAGGAAGCTACAGTACAAGAAGCTGCATGGCATGTTGGTTATGACAGTCTTAGTTCGTTCTCAAATGCTTTTGATAAAAAGTTTGGTTATCGCCCAAGTCAAATTAAGTAAGAGACTGTTTTAAAATATGTGATTGGAATTTTTAGAGACCATTTTTGATGCAGAACAAGTCAAAATTTTGAAGCATAGCAGAGCTACGGTTCAAAATTTTAACGAAGTAATGCGCAAAAAGAGTTTTAAAAAAACAATTGGCATATATCAAAACAGACTCTAACTCCTTTTCGAACAAATCTTTTTCCTTTTAAGACAAATCAATCTTTCATCTTCACAATAGTTTTGTCATATAACTAAAACTTATAATGACATGAAAATTAAACGTGCAATTTTATTAGGTATAGCCATTTGGATGGTTGCTATCCTTTTTTATTCAATTTCTTACTATGTTCCTATTTTAGAAGATGCAGAAACTCAGGCAAATATTGTGCTGTTTATTATTGTAATACCATTGGTCTGGCTTGGATGTTCTTATTATTATAAAAAAGACTACAAAACTCATGGATATATGGTTGGTCAGACAATGTTGCTAACCAGTGTAACCCTGGATGCACTAATAACTGTTCCATTTTTTGTGGCGCCCAACGGAGGAAATTACTATAGCTTTTTTACCTCTTTGGGATTCTGGATCATAGCTTTTGAATTTCTACTAGTGGCTACATTATATTGGTATGTTCGTGTTTATCCTCAAAAAATTCTATCAAAACAATAAGATTATGGAATTCATTTTTGAAAATTCAATATTTATCGTCCTCGTATTACTAACCGGACTTTCAGCAGGTTTATGTTTTACGTGGTCTAATGCAGTAACCACCGGAATCGGACTCTTAGATGATTTGGGTTATTTAAGCGCCTTTCAGCAAATGAACAGAACAATACTAAACCCAACTTTTTTTATAGTATTCTTAGGTCCAATACCATTACATCTAATCAATATTTATTTGTTCAAAAGTACATCAAGTACGACACTATGGTTATTAATCTTGGCTACAGTAATTTACTTTTTGGGAGTCGTATTAATAACAATTTTCGGAAACGTGCCTCTAAATGAGATGTTGGATAAAACCAATTTAGGCTCTGAAAGTGTTGAAGAATTAAAAAGTCTACGTGACGCATTTGAAAATAAATGGAATCGCTTACACCAAATTAGAACAATTAGTTCAAGTATTTCATTTCTACTGTTACTCATAAGTTTTATTCAAATATCTAAATTATAAACACATCACAAATTTTAATACATTAAATAAAAATGAAAAATAAAGAAAACATTTTAGTAATTGGCGGCACTGGTAAAACAGGTCGCAAAGTAGCAAACAAATTAAAGGAACTGGGTCATACTGTAAGAATTGGTTCTCGAACGGCATCACCTCCATTTGATTGGGATAACCCTCAAACTTGGGCTAAATCTATGCAAGGCATGGATAAAGTATATATTACTTTTCAGCCCGATCTAGCAGTTCCCGGAGCATTAGATGCTATTGAAGAATTAACCATACAGGCTAAAAAGAGTACTATTAAAAAGCTAGTGCTGTTATCCGGTAAAGGAGAAAGAGAAGCCGAACTATGTGAACAAGTTATAATTCACTCTGGAATAGACTATACCATTGTTCGTGCCAGTTGGTTTAATCAGAATTTTAGTGAGAGCTTTTTTCTTGAGCCTATTTTAGAAGGGTTTGTAGCTTTACCACAAGCAGATGTAAAAGTACCTTTCGTTGATACTGATGATATTGCAGATGTCGCCGTAGAATCATTATTACATGATGATCATAACGGAAAAATCTATCAACTAACAGGGCCTAGAAGTCTAACATTCAAAGAAGCAATCGAAGAGGTTTCAAAAGAAACAGACAAGGAAATTACCTTTACACCAATTTCGCTGTCAGCCTACACAAATGTGATGAAGCAAGAGGGTGTGCCTGCAGACTTTATTTGGTTGGTTGACTATTTATTCTCTGAAGTTTTAGGGAATCCTAAGAACTCTGAGATTACAAATGATATTGAAAAAGTATTGAGTAGAAAGGCAATTGATTTTTCCGATTACGTGAAAAAAACGGCAGCAACTGGAATTTGGAATCAAAAATAAAAACTATGCCACACTTTGTTATCGATTGTTCAGAAAACATTATTTCACAAAAATCTCCAAACTTGATTATGAAAAAAGTATATGATGCAGCAGAATCAACACAACTTTTTGACAAAGGAGATATTAAAGTAAGAATCAATCCTTTTAAACATTATAACATTGGAAATTCTAAGAATGATTTCATTCACATTTTTGCAAATATTATGGAGGGTAGAACAATTAAGCAAAAGAGTAATCTTTCAAAAAGTATAATTACCAAATTGAAACAAATGTTCCCAAATGTTCCGATTATCTCAATAAATATTAGAGATTTTGAAAAGGCAACATACTGTAATAAAACTATGGTTTAAGTATATTGAATAAAAACATATAAAATTAGGTTTAGTTTTTGGAGCAGGAATTGGACTTTGCATTGCAATCCTATCAAATAGCATTGCAATTGGAATGTCTTTAGGAGCTGTTGCTGGTTTAGCCCTAGGTGCTGCCCTTGGAACTTCAGTTAAAAAAGAAAATGAGAAGTAAAAGTTCTAGTAGTTGATTGAATAAAAACTACTTACAAAAATAGTCACATTTAAAGTCGGTTTAAGGTGCTTAATCGAAAAGTAATCACTTTTTAATCCACATTAATCATACGAGTTGTATAAGCCTTTTTTGGTGATAAATTAAAACTATTAAAAAATTAAATATATGAAAAAAGCAACTATCACATTTAGTATTATTCTATACGCCATTGTAGTTCCGTTATTGGAAATTAATAACACACATGTTTTTAATCCTGATTGGACGCCTCATGTCAGAACCCATGAAGTTTGGCAATTAATTACAAACTCAAGCATTGGACTTTTATCCTTATGGCTAGTTTTGATTAAAAAAGAAACAACTATAAGTGCCATGTTGAGTTTACTAATTACAGGTAGCTTTTTAGTAGCCTTCATTTTAAAAGATTACTATGGTGGATCAATGAAATATTTAGATGGAAGTGAAAAAGCACTGTTGGGAGTTAATATTGGAATTCTAGGATTTGGAATAGCCTTTATAGTAGTGCTGTTCTCATTATTTATTAATAAATTAAAGCCTGAAAAACAACAAGCAAAAAGATATAAAGTATAAAATAGTATGATATTTAGAAAAGCCACTAAAAAAGATGTTCAGGCAATTGTTACTATGATCGCTGATGATGAACTAGGGAAAGAGAGAGAAAATTTTCAAATACCGTTACCCGATGAATACTATTCAGCATTTGAAAACATTGATCGTGATGAAAATCAAGAATTAATGGTGATTGAAAATAGTTCTTTCGAAATAATTGGAACCTTTCAATTAACTTTTATTCAGTATTTAACATATCAAGGAGGTATTAGGGCACAAATTGAAGCTGTTCGTATTCGAAAAGGTCAACGAGGTATGGGTCTTGGCAATATTATGTTTGAATGGATCATAAGAAGAGTAAAAGAAAAAAAAGCTCATGTCTTGCAACTAACAACAGATAAAAAACGACCTGACGCAATCAGGTTTTATGAAAATCTCGGTTTTAAGCCTACACATGAAGGTATGAAAATCCATTTTAATTAAACAAATTCATAATAGCTCTAAATAGGATAAAGAAAATCGAAAAATTTGCCAAGAAAAAACCACTTCAATTGAAGTGGTTTATATTTTTGTTGTTTTTATTATTCTTTTAGCGGTTCTTCAGGTTCTGGCTGAACTACCTTAAACTGAGTTCTTCTATTTAATTGATGGTCATCATTACTACATCTCTTACCATCGGCACAATCATTTACCAATTGTGTTTCACCAAAACCTTGGCTTGTAATTCTACTGGCATCAATACCTTTTGAAATAATGTATTCAACTGTAGATTTAGCTCTTTTATCAGATAGTCTCATATTATATGAAGCCGGACCTCTTGAGTCAGTATGCGAAGTTGCAAATATTTTCATTTCAGGATGTTCATTCATTACACCAATAACTCTATCCAACTCTTCAGCGGCATCGGGGCGAATATTCCATTTATCAAAACCAAAATAGATTCTATCAATATTCACCAGTACTTCATCACCCACTGCTTTAAATTCAGTATCCAACTCAATATTTTGTTCAATTGGAGGTTGTTCAATATCATTTACAGTTTTTACTTTAATTTTTTCTATTAAATATGTAGCGTGCGTACCAACTAACGTATAAGCACTATTACAAGGCACATCAAAACTGTAGGTTGCATCATCTTCATGAGCAGCGGTTATTTGTAGTTGATTTCCTTCACTATTAAGTATTGAAACCATTGCTCCTGGCAGTATTTCTTTAGTGTCTTTATCTATAACAATCCCTTTAATAGTTTGCAAACATTCAATAAACACTTTTTCATCTTGATTAAAGGAATAGATATCATCATCACCTTTTCCTTCTTTTCTATTAGATGAATAATAACCTTTTCGGGAAGTATTATCTAATATATAAGCAAAATCATCTTTGGCACCATTAATTGGCTCTTCTAAATTTAAAGGAGTTGAAACAGTATTATCAAAAATTTTGCTAGCATAAACATCTAATCTACCATACCCTACATGTCCATTTGACGAAAAATACAGAATATTTTCATCGCTAATAAAAGGAAACATTTCACGTTCTTCTGTATTTATTCTAGACCCCATATTTTTAGGTTCTCCATATGTACCATCTTTATTGACATCAACCACATAAATATCTGTTTTACCAATAGACTCAGGTCTATCTGAAACAAAATATAGTTTGTTCTCATCTTTATTCAAAGTAGGTAAGCCAGACTGAAATTCGTCACTATTAAATGGTAACTTTTTAATATTTATCCATTCTCCATTTTCTTTAATAGTAGCTTTATATAATTGTATATTATCAAATCCTGATTTACTCCTAATTGATTTCTCTTTATTATTATAGTTATTCGCGCTAAAATATACCGTTTTACCATCTTTGGTAAAAGTCACCATAGCTTCATGTGCTTTCCTATTTACATCACCTTCTAAGGTTCTTTTGTTTACAATTTGACCTGTACTATCAATATCACCAACAAATAAATCTAAAAAAGGTTGATCATTTTCATTCCAAACTTGTCTAATTATTCTTACTTTCTCATTTGGAGAAGCAAAAATGATTTTATTGTCTTTTAAAAGAGCAACTCCAAAATCAGCCTGTTTGGTATTCACATTAAGGTTTCTAATACTATGCTTCCCTGGGGTAGTTTGAGCACCGATTAACATAGAAATCAGCAGCAAGAGTACAGTAATAATCTTTTTCATTATTTTAAATTTTAAATTGATAAAAGTCTTAATTATTTTTTATTAGGGTAAAAAATAATTCATGACAGATAACATCTGTTAAACGATTAGCAAGTCAGTTTAACATTTACTATAATTACAAATTGAATCATTATAAATCTCTGATTCTTTAGAAGTTATCCTCTAAAAAAGGGGAGAGAGATTTAAGAATAGAACGCAAATTTACAAATAAATGTTAAAAATCGATTTACTTTAAGATTAAAACCCTTTTTATGAAATTTAAATTACTGATAGTTAATGAGTTAAAAAAATCTTTTTGTTCTTAAGGTAGCATCTAATAAAAGAAGTACAGAAAAGCATAAAATACTAACTATTAAAATTGAAGGAACTTGAAGGTTTTGAGTTAAAGAATTACTCAGGTCACTAATTAGGTTATTAAAGAATGTTGAAAATTCTGTGATGTAATTATTCTTATTTGTTATGGTTGGTTTAGAAAACAACCCATAAATTATAAAACTTGTAAAAACTAAAAATATGACACCCCATCCTTTGTTACTTATAATAGGCTTGTAATCAACAATAGTATTGGTATTCACCTCAGCCATTATCTTAGTAGAAAAATCAGGGTTGGGGGTTTCTAAACTATTCTTTTTTAGTAATAAGCCCAAAACTGTATCGCTAAGCATTTCATCGGTAGCGGTCGTATTTACTTCAGCCATAACCTTATCTGCAAAATTTACAGAAGGGGAATCCAAATCAATATTTTGGATTACTTTTTTGATAGTATGTTTTTCTTTATCTGGCATTAAAGAATAGTTTTCAATTCTGTTTTTAAAATTTTTGAAAGCTCATTATACAACTTTTTACGTGCTCTAAATAATCTGACTTTTATATTAGTTTTAGTTAATCCTGTAATTTCTATAATCTCATCAAATGTGTTTTCGTTTAAATAAAACAGTGTAATGAGTAAAGCATCTAGTTCCGCTAAACTATTTATAGCTAACCCAACATACTTTTTTTGCTCTTCAACTTTCAACAAATCTAATTGTGGAAACGAAAAATCTATTGAGTGATTCTCAATTACATATTCATCGATATCAGTCACTTCTATTTTCTTTTTTCTAACTTTAGATATTGCCGTTCGGTACACAATAGTATACAACCAAGTAGAAAATTTTGAATTTCCTTTAAAGGATTGCAATTGTTTAAAAGTTTTTACAAAACTATCCTGAGCTACTTCTTCAGCATCTTCAGGGCTTCTCACAATTTTTAAAGCAATGGTATAGGCCATATCTTTATAGCTATCAACTAAATAGCTAAATGAAGATGTATCACCTAATAATACTTTTTCAATATAGATTTGATCTTTGGTTGGGTTCATTTAAATGTTTGACGCCAACTACAGCAATATGGTTACATTAATTTTATAGTATAGAAATATAATATTCTAGTTTTTTTCTTCTAATGCTTTTGAATTTGATAATTCAATGCTCTTATAATCTAATTCCCATCCGAAAGTGCTCACTAATTGCTCAATCATTTCAATAGTTTCTAATGCTTTCGCTTTTGCGGATAAAAGCAACTCACTATCAGGTATTTTTCCTTCAATATTTTGCTTGACTTTTTTGTTGAGTTCGCTCAGGTCCTCAGCAGCAAACTTATTAAAAAAACCGCCTTTTACATCATAATATTTAATATCAGTTTGTATGCTAAGCACTTCTGGGTCAGGAAAATATTCTAAAACTAACTTCTTACTATTTGTGTTTGCTTGTAATCGAATTTTTTTCATATCAAAACCTATCAATACTTTAGCATTTGCTAAAACTATCGCTTTCTTTTTACTGGTTACCAATCTTAAAAAAACGTCTTTTACATCTTCAAAATGCATAATTTCTGAGAAGTCACCTTCAATTGTAATCATTTTAGAAACATATCTTATTTTCTCTAATAATACTACTGACTGTTCTTCTGTTCTATGTTTTATAAACCGATTTTTAAATAACAAAACTATTGTCCCTAAAAAAAGTATTCCGATAATTATTCCTAAAATAAAATCCATCTAAATTTCTATTCGTTATTTTTAATTGCCCTCAACATTTGACTAGGTCGAATGTTTCGCCTTGAAAATTTGAGTTTTCACTCTAATGTTTCGTGTTGAAAATTTGAGTTTTCACTCTAATGTTTCGTATTGAAAATTTGAGTTTTCACTCTAATGTTTCGTTGCCCTCAACATTTCTCTTTTTCCTGGTGGGCCGGGTAATCGTTCTACTGTAAATCCGACCTCTTGCATAGCCCTTCGTACACTTCCTTTGGCAGAGTAAGTTACTAAAACTCCGTTTCGTTTTAATGCTTGATACATTTTTTTAAATATACTTTCCGTCCAAAGTTCAGGTTGAACACGAGCACCGAAAGCATCAAAATATATAAGATTAAAGGTATCTATTTCATTAATATCTTCAAAAAATTGTTCTTTTTTTAATAGCGAAAAATTAGTAGATAACTCGTGATTTTCATTCCACGAAAACAAATGAATTTTATCAAATATTACTTGTTGATTCTCAGAATTCAACTCAGCAACATAGTTTAATTTATCAATTTCTTCCTGTTTAACAGGATATGCTTCAACACCCATATAATGAATATTTAAACCATATTTTTGTGCCTCTAAAAAGCTAATAAAACAATTCAAACCTGTACCAAAACCTATTTCAAGAATTGAAATCTCTGATTCATTCTTAAAACCATCTAATCCGTTTTTAATAAAAACATGATATGCCTCTTGAATAGCACCGTGTTTCGAGTGATATTGTTCATTCCACTCCGGCAAATGTATGGTTGTCGAACCATCAGAAGTTATAATAATTTCACGTTTCAATATGAATAAATTAATAATTTTTTAATCTTTGGAATAGGTCCGGTACATCTCGTTTCATGACACGAAATACAAGTATTTACTGACCGATTAAAATGATAAGCAGTAGAATCTAAATTGGAAGAAAAAATTAATTTTTGATAGTTTACATACTGTTTAGCTAAACTATCAAATTCTGCATCTCTTTCAGAAGGGTCACTTAAAACAGCAGAATGAATTGTTGAAAATTCTTCAGGGAAAGACATCAATGTGTCTTTATTAATAATTTGAGTCTTTACTACTTTGTTTGCCTCATACATTCTGCGCATTAACAACGTCATTTCAGAAGGTTGATACATAACAAGTCCTTCATCATTAGCCTTTTCATTTTTACTCGTTGAATTACATGATACGAACAGTAAACAAGCAATAAAAAAATTTATAATTTTATACATTACTCTTTCATTAAAACACCATTTGCTTCAAAAGCATATGTAAATTTAGGTTCGGTAATATTGGCGATTTCATCTTCTGTTTTACCAGCATCTTTTGCATAGTGTTGTAATTCTTTTACAGAAATTTCGGTAACAAAGGCTTTACCATCAACAATCACTTCTTTACCATCTGAATTTAATGGCATAAAAAAACCATAATCTGTGAATCTAACCATAGATTCTTTTTCTTCTCCTAAATCCAGTTTCATCCAGCATCCTTTTGATTTACAGACTTCATTAATTGAAGATGCAAATTTTATATCAATGGTATCTCCTTTTTTAAGATTATCAAATTTATCCGCCATAGCTTCTTTAGAAATCACATTTTCATCGGTGATTTTCTCACCAAAAGATACGTATTCAACAGACTCTTTTTTAGACTTTTGGACAGTATTCTTTTTTTCTTTACAGGCAACTACAGAAACAAAAAAAACTAGTGCAATAATTATATTTTTCATATGTTTAATTTTATATTTTTCAATTGTTATATGGAACTTGAACTAATCATTTTCCTAATTTGGATTTTTTACTAAGCTCACTTCAAAATATTACTATTCTATCATACAAATTTAAAACATCTCTATTTATGTACAAAAAGTTTAAATGTACGATTTATAAATTAATAGAGACCAATTATTTAAAAACTGTAACTCTAATTAGGCAAACCTCTCTAATACTCTTTCAATTGATAATTAAATAATAATACCCTATACAATATAGTTTTAAAATACGTATTTTTGTACTTTATAAATCTGATCCTTATGAATACTACTATTTCAACACAAATCGATATACAAAAGGCTGCAACTTCTAAAATTTCTGAAGTAGATTTTAAAAATTTACCTTTTGGTCAAATCCCAACTGATCATATGTTCGTTTGCGATTATGAGGATGGTAAATGGCAACAACCTAAAATTATACCTTATCAAAATATTAGTTTAGATCCTTCTGCTAAGATTTTTCATTATGGACAATCTGTTTTTGAAGGTATGAAAGCATATAAGGATGCTGATAATCAAATTTGGTTATTTAGACCACTAGACAATCAAAAACGTATTAATATTTCTTCAGAAAGATTGGCGATGCCTCCATTTCCCGAAGATTATTTTATGGACGGATTAAAAACATTATTAAAAATTGATAGTGACTGGATTCCTCAAACCAAGGGAAGTTCATTATATATCAGACCTTTCGTTTTTGCTACAGGAAATGGGTTTCATGCATCACCTGCTGATGCTTATAAGTTCGTTATTGCATGTTCACCTTCAGGACCCTATTTTTCTGGAAAAGTAAAGGTGTTAATTGAAGAAAAATATTCAAGATCTGCAAACGGCGGTGTTGGTTTTGCAAAAGCTGGAGGTAATTATGCCGGACAGTTTTATCCTACTCAACTAGCTATCGAGAAAGGCTATCAGCAAGTTATATGGACAGATGACAATACCCATGAATATATTGAAGAAGCTGGTGCTATGAATATTTTTGTTAGAATTGGAGATACTTTATTAACTGCGCCTACAAGTGACAGAATTTTAGATGGTATTACACGCAAAAGTGTAATTGCAGTAGCTAAAGATGAAGGCATTCCTGTTGAAGTAAGAAAAATTAAAGTAACCGAATTAGTTGAGGCCTCAAAAAATGGCACTTTAAAAGAAATGTTTGGAGCAGGTACAGCAGCAGTTATCTCTCCAATTTCAGGATTTGGGCATAGAGATAAAAATTATGACTTACCAGAAGTAGAAAATAACTATGCTGCTCGTTTTAAAAAACGCATCACTGATATTCAATATAACCGCGCAGAAGATAAATTTGGGTGGCGGTATTTGGTGAAGTAATTATAGAAAAAGGCGCTTTGAGCGTCTTTTTTTATTTACCTAATCATTCCTAACAAACTCGTACAAAATAGGATGATTATATAATTTAAATGATAAATAGTTTTTTGTTAATTTTTTAATTTCTAAAATTTCAAAATCGGAATTGTTATAAAAATCTTTTATTACTATAAATTTACTTGTCAGACCAAATTTATATTTATGGTTTAAAGCTTCTCTCTTTCCAAAAAAGCTTCTCCTTAAATTACCTTTTCCATTAAACTCTATATTAGTTAAATCAAATACTTTCCTAACCTTATCTAACTCCAATAAGTATTTTACAGAATCTTTTTCATTATAAGTATTTATATATGCTTGATTCTTTAAAAAATATTCATTCTCTTTATCCTTAGCATTGGTTTGTTTCCACTTTGCAAATAATAAGTTATTTACAATTTTATTAGGTTTAAATTCAATTATTGGGTTATCTGAAGCTTTAAATCCTCTTACAATACCTAATGCCTTAATTTGATTATTATTTAGACCATGGATTAATAAATTACCTTCAAAACCTCTATAGAACAAAAATTTATCGAAATACTTCCCTTTATAATTATAATAATTTGAATATATAGTATCCTTTTTATTCTTAAAATGAGTATAGAAATGAAATCCATTTTTATCAAATCTTAAAAATTGCTCTTGTGAGTAAGAAGAGTTAATTGAACTATTTTTTGGTTCAAAATTATGTTTATAGTTCTTATTATAAATTTTACTTTTTCTGAACGGTTTAAAGTTAAATTTAACTAACCTTAAATCAATTTTTTCCTCGGAAACATCATTGAGTAATAATGTATCATTACTTTTTTGACTCTTATATATTTTATCTCTAATGCTTATATACTCTTCGTCAAAGTAATAATTTAATTTTTTAAGAAGAGAATCTGAAAAATCATACAATTCTACATTAGTTTTATCGAAGAAATAAATTTCAGGTTTATCAATATTGTAATAATATCCTTCAAACTCATTTTTGTTAGTGTTACAACTAACAATTGAGATAAAAATAATTACAAATCGTAAGCTATTTAATTGGATATTACCCTTCGAAAACCTCATTATTTATCTAAAATCTCAGCAATATTTGGCTTAAAATAATTAGGCCCTTTCATCACCTTTCCATCTTCACGATAAATAGGTTTACCGTCGGCGCCCAACTTACTCATATTACTACGTTGTATTTCATTAAATACCTCTTCAATTTTATGTTGCATACCATGTTCTATAATAGTTCCACATAGTATATATAACATGTCACCCAAAGCATCAGCAACTTCGACTAAATCATTTGCTTTAGCAGCTTCTAAATACTCTTCGTTTTCTTCTTGCATTAAATCAAAACGCAACTGTAATTTTTGTGCAGTTAAATTAGTTGTAGGAGATTTTTCAAACCCCAATCCAAAAGCTTCATGAAATTCTTGAACTGCTTTAATCTTGTTTTTCATTTATAACTTATATTCGTTTATACTTATTATTATAACCAGTTGTGCATTTTGAGTTAAAAAAGTTTCCAAAATGTCTGTTAGAGTGATTTTTTGATAAAAAATTGCATTTAGAACTAATTCAATAGCTAAAATTCTTATTCTCGATACAAATTTTACTCATTTCAATCGTAAAATTCACTCGAATTGACAGAATTTATTACAATGCACAACCGCTTATTACATTAACTTCATATACATCTTTGGAGATACTATTCGCAATACAAACGCAACTAATCTCCATCGTTTTGTGATATAAGCTTTGCGTTTTTTATTCTTAATAGCCGTAAAAATTTGTTTGGTTGCTTTATCTAAAGGTGACATCCAAAATGTTTTACCCATTATAATATCCGTATCAACAAAACCGGGAATTATATTTGTAACATGAATTCTTCCTTTTTTAGTACGACTCGCTTTCATCCATAAAGATTCTAAATAACTTGACTGATATGCTTTTGAAGCATGATATGCAGGCACTTGTCTGTTCCCTCTAAGTGATGCTATAGAAGTTACACCAACTAAATGTCCTTCTCCTTGTTGTTTAAAATAATTATAAGCTAATTGATACACTTTGGTAGCACCTACTACATTCGTATATATTGTTGGCGCATCTTTATCCCAATCTAAATTATAATTTGGTGTAGCAATCCCAGAATTGTGTACTACCAAATCTACCTTATCAAAAATAGTAGGCAATTCTTCAAATAGTTTTTCTGTGGCATCCAAATCAGTAATATCATGTTGTTTTATAAGATATTTCTCGGGGTTTTCATTCTGAATTTCTTGTAATCGCTCCACACGTCTACCAGTGATCATTACTTTATAACCATCTTCAACTAATAATTTCGACAATTCTCTTCCTATTCCAGAAGTTGCACCAAATACGATTGCATTTTTACTCATCTTATCTAAAATTTATACTTAAAAAAGGTTATTTTTGAAGCCTTAAATATACAGTTTTATGTTTAGTAAAGGACAACAACTTTTTGGACTATTTTTTGTTATCGTTTTTGCTGCTATATTAATATGGAGCTACCGTAAAGATTTAAAAATCCATAAGAAATATTATAAAAATGTGTGGATAATTGCGTTTAGTATTTTACTAATTTTCTTTATTTTTAGAGCAATAACCTACTATATACATGATTAAATTAGGTGCTCTTAACCGAAATAATCTTTACAGGACACGCCTCTTTTGCCTTAACGGAATTTCCTAAAATAGTATCATCGGGAGATTTTATAGTGTAAAACCCTTTTTTTTCTTTTGAATGCAATAGTACAGATTTACCATCTTTCTTTGACATTTGAAATTGTTCAGGTGCTAATTCTACACAATAGTTGCACCCAATACATTTCGCTCTTTGTAATGTAATAACAACCATTAAGTCTGAGCAAATTCAGTTGCTACAATTTTATACAATTTATCAGAAGGACGGATTCTGAAATCTGTTGGAATAGTTACTGAATCTCCCTTAGTTGCATTCTGTCCTTTTGCATCATTTACAAACATCTCTTCCACTTTCATTTCTTGCGCACCAGTAGTAGGACCTGTAACTAGGATGGTATCTCCAACAGCAATATCATACGCTTCTATTTTAAATTCACCGATATTTGCCTTCGGAAAATAATGCATTCCTTTACCGATATAAACTTTCTTTTGTGTAGCATTTGAACCTGATTCTTTACTCCATTCACCTAATTTTTGCCCTAAATAATACCCATTCCAAAAGCCTCTATTATACACTTTCTCAAGTTCTTGCATCCAACCAATTACTTTTCTTTTGTCATACGTTCCATCCGTAATGCTATCAATAGCGTCTCTGTAGCATTTTATAACATTTGCTACATATTCAGGAGCTCTACCTCTACCCTCAATTTTCAACACACTTATTCCGGCATCAGCAATTTGATCTAAAAAGTCAATGGTACATAGATCTTTAGGAGACATAATATATTCATTGTCAAGCTCCATTTCAAATCCAGTCTCTTGATCGATCACTGTATATTTTTTTCTGCAATTTTGCTTACATGCTCCTCTATTTGCGCTCGAATTATGAGCATGTAAACTCATATAACATTTACCCGAAACTGCCATACACAAGGCGCCATGACCAAAAATTTCTATTTCAACCAATCTACCTGAAGGCCCTTTAATTTGCTGTTTATCAATTTGTTCAGTAATTTTTTTAACCTGACGTAAGCTTAATTCCCTGCTCAACACAATCGTATCAGCAAACATGGCATAAAACTTTACTGTTTCTATATTGGTAACATTAATTTGAGTAGAAATATGAACTTCCATTTCAAAGCTTCTGGCAACAGATATTACTGCTTGATCCATAGCAATAACCGCTGTAATATTTGCTTCCTTCGCTTTTTTAATAAGTGTTTTTACGATTGAAAGATCATGATCATAGATAATAGTATTTAGTGTAAGATAAGTACGAACTCCTTTTTCATTACATCTTCTTGAAATTTCAGAAAGATCATCTAAGGTGAAATTTATGGAGGCTCTCGCACGCATGTTTAGTTGTTCTACTCCAAAATAAATAGAATCCGCTCCATTGTCTAAGGCTGCCTGAAGTGATTCAAAACTACCAGCGGGTGCCATTAATTCAATTTCTTTTTGCTTTGTCATGATTTCTTTTTCTTATAAACCAACACTTCCGATCGTCCTTTTTTAAAGATCTTATTACTGTTATGTTTCCCTTTTCGAAGTGCCTTTTGATCTTTAAATGGCAAGTTATATACTTCTTGACATGCTTCAGAACAACAGCCTTGCATCTTATCCTTACAAGCATCGCATTGAATAAATAATAAGTGACAGGCTTCGTTTTCACAATTTACATGAACATCACATGAATTACCGCATTGATGGCAATTAGAAATTATATCTTCCGAAATACGTTCTCCTCTACGATGATCAAAAACAAAGTTTTTGCCAATAAATTTATTCTCAATATTCTCAGTTTTGGTTTGCCGAACGTATTCAATAATTCCACCTTCTAACTGAAATACATTTTTGAACCCTTTATGTTTATAATAAGCACTCGCCTTTTCACAACGAATACCTCCGGTGCAATACATTAATAAGTTCTTATCTTCTTTATGTGCTTTTAAATCTTCTTCTATAATATCTAGAGAATCTCTAAAAGTATCAACATCAGGAGTAACTGCACCTTTAAAATGACCTATTTCACTTTCATAATGATTGCGCATATCAACACACACCGTATTTGGGTCTTCTAACAAAACATTGAATTTTTCGGCATTTACATGAACTCCTATTTTAGTTGCATCAAAAGTTGCATCGTTCAATCCGTCTGCCACAATTTTGTGACGCACTTTTACCTTCAGTTTTAAAAACGATTTATTATCCTGTTCAACAGCAATATTTAATCTAACATCTTTTAAAAAAGGAATGGTATCTAGCTGGTCTTTAAAATCTTTAAAATGATCTGCAGGTAAGGAAAGTTGGGCATTTATTCCCTCATGGGCAACATAAATTCTACCCAACACCTCTAGTTCATTCCATCCAACAAATAGGTGATTTCTAAATAATCGCGGATTGCCAATATTGGCATATTGGTAGAAAGACAGTGTTAATCGTTGTTTACCTGCGACTTCAATTAATGCTGCTCTTTCTTTTGCACTTAATGTATTGTACAGTTGCATGCTATACTTTTTATTAAATTAAAAGAATGAATTTTATTTTCGGCAAAAGTAAGGTTTTTGGTATTATATGTCAAAAATTATAACATTTTAGTCTAATTTGATAAAAATTCATCTTTAATCCCATTTTAGTATTGACTTATAAGTGCATTTCAATCTTTTTTATAACCTTTGTAGGATAATTATAAAAACTAGATAATGAGAATTGCAGTTGTAGGAGCCACCGGAATGGTTGGAAATGTCATGTTAAAAACATTAGAAGAAAGAAATTTTCCGGTAACGGAATTAATTCCTGTGGCTTCTGAAAGGTCGATTGGTAAAAAGATGTCATTTAAAGGAAGTGAATATACTGTCGTTGGAATGCAAACAGCTGTTGACATGCAACCGGATATTGCCTTATTTTCTGCTGGTGGTGACACTTCTTTAGAATGGGCGCCAAAATTTGCTGAAGTTGGTATTATTGTTATAGATAATTCTTCAGCCTGGAGGATGGATGCAAATAAAAAATTAGTGGTGCCTGAAATTAATGCCAATTCATTAACAGAGGAGGATAAAATCATCGCCAATCCAAATTGCTCTACTATTCAATTGGTAATGACTTTAGCACCTTTGCATAAAAAATATGGTATAAAACGTTTGGTCATTTCTACATATCAATCGATTACAGGTACTGGTGTTAAAGCTGTTCAACAACTAGAAAATGAATATAACAATGTAAAAGGAGATATGGCATATCACTACCCTATACATAGAAATGCGATTCCACATTGTGATGTTTTTGAAGAGAATGGGTATACCAAAGAGGAAATGAAATTGGTGCGTGAAACACAAAAAATCTTAAATGATAAATCTATTGCGGTTACAGCCACAGCGGTGAGAATTCCCGTAGTTGGTGGTCATAGCGAAAGTGTGAATATTGAATTTGAAAGAGAATTTGATGTTGCCGAAATTAGAAAAATACTGAACGAAACTCCCGGAGTAACCGTTCAAGACAATACAGATACCAACACCTACCCTATGCCTATTTATGCCGAAGGTAAAGATGATGTTTTTGTAGGTAGAATTCGTAGAGATCTATCACAACCCAATACCTTAAATGCATGGATCGTTTCTGATAATTTACGTAAAGGAGCGGCTACCAATGCTATTCAAATAGCAGAATATTTGATTGAAAATAAATTGGTTACTAAAAAGGTGATATCTTAAATAGAATTTCTTATATATTTATTTTTAACTAAAAAAACTCTTGTCATTCCTGCGAAGGCAGGAATCCATTATAGAGTTTGGTTTAGATTCCTGCCATCGCAGGAATGACAAAAACACCTCTTAAGATAACATCTTACATAAAAAATCCCAGTTAAACTGGGATTTTTTCTGCTATAATAAGACCCTGAAACGAGTTTAGGGCAACCAACTAATATGATTAAAAATTAGATTATTTAGTAACCTTCAAAAGGTCTTCAATAATTTTCTCTAATTGTTGTTTAGGCAAAGCACCTTGCGCCATTTGTGGTTGTTCATCTTTTGGGCAAAACAACATTGAAGGTATACTTCTAATGGCAAATGCTGCAGCCAATTCTTGTTGGGCTTCAGTATCTACTTTGTAGATGTTGATCTTTCCTTTATATTCTTCGCTCAATTCTTCTAAAACCGGTGCAATCATTTTACAAGGCCCACACCAATCTGCATAAAAATCAATAATACAAGGTAAGTCTCCTTCAAATGTCCATTCCTTATTCTTTTCGTAGTTAAAAACCTTTTCTAAAAAAGTTTCTTTTGTCAATAATTCTGTCATTTTTTTCAATTTAAATATTATCTAGTGCAATAACTATTCCTTTATTTTTAATAGGACAAAGTGACGCATTTTTCGCCTATAACTTTGTTACTTATGTTACTTATGTTAGCTTTTTGTAACTTGTACGACAAAGTTAACAATCTATACCAAATAAATTTCAAAATGATTGTTTGAAAATTTGAGTTATTTTTTATTTATACAAACTATAAAATTTAAGCATAGCCTCGGTTATCTTTGAATTTTATTGTGAAATAGAAAAGGAAAAGAAACCAATTTTAACGAGTATTTTGATGTTTATTTGGTATTATAACCTAAAACATTTTATTATGAATTCAACAATTTCAAAAGTACTTCGTTTTTTATTGGGTATTGCCATGATAATTTTTGGCGCAAATAAATTTGCAGGGTTTATGCCTAAACCAGAATTGTCAGAAAAGGCTGGAATATTAATGGGTGCGCTAGCTGATAGCGGTTATATCTTTCCAATTCTAGGAGTATTTTATATTATTATAGGCTTATTATTGGTAGTAAACAAAGCTGTTCCATTAGCCTTAATAATGCTTGTGCCAATTTCTATTAATATTGTAGCTTTTCATTTAGTTCTAGACCCAAAGGGAGTTTTATTTGCAGCTATAGTAGCCATATTAAATGCAATTCTATTATTTAACTATTCGGATAAGTTTAAGACACTTTTTAAATAGAAGTGTTATCACTTAATTACCAAGGTATATCTATTCGGTATGCCTTTTTTTGATTACTTTTGTTAGACTTATAAACCAACTATAATAGTCATGAAAAAACTAACTTTTCTTATTATCACAATTCTTTTAATTACTTCTTGTAAAAACGAAAATAAAAACGAACAAAAAATGGCATTAACCTATCCTGAAACTAACAAAGTTGATACCGTAGATGTTTATTTTGATACTGAGGTAAAAGACCCTTACCGTTGGTTAGAAGATGATATGTCTGATGAAACTGCTTCTTGGGTTGAAGCCCAAAATAAAGTTACTTTCGGGTATTTAGATAAGATTCCTTATAGAGAAGAACTAAAAAACAGATTAGAAAAATTATGGAATTATGAAAAATTTTCTGCACCATTTAAGGAAGGAGATTATACCTATTTCTATAAGAATGACGGGCTACAAAATCAGTATGTTGTTTATCGCCAAAAAGGAGACTCAGCACCTGAGGTATTTTTAGATCCAAATACATTTTCTGAAGATGGCACTACTTCTTTATCAGGACTAACATTTTCAAAAAATGGCAACATTGCTGCCTATTCAATCTCTGAAGGAGGTTCTGATTGGAGAAAGGTTATTGTAATGGATGCGATTTCTAAAGAGATAAAAGGAGATACCATTATTGATGTAAAATTTAGTGGTCTCTCATGGAAAGGAAATGAAGGCTTTTACTATTCAAGTTATGACAAACCTAAAGGAAGTGAACTTTCAGCAAAAACAGATCAACATAAATTGTATTATCATAAATTAGGAACTTCGCAAAAAGATGATCAATTAATTTTTGGTGGTACTGATGATCAAAAACGCAGATATGTATCAGGTAGAGTTACTGAAGATGATAACTATTTAGTAGTCACAGGAGCAATATACACTAAAGGTAATGATATGTATATTAAAGATCTTTCTAAACCAAATAGTACGCTAATTAAGGTGGTTGATGATTTTGATAATGACAGTTATGTTCTTGACAACATAGGAAGTCAATTATTTATAGTTACTAATTTAGATGCTCCAAATCAAAAAATTGTGACAGTAGATGCGGCTAATCCCAGAGTTGAGAACTGGAAAGATCTAATTGCAGAAACTAAAAATGTATTAAGCCCAAGTACCGGTTCAGGTTTTATTTTTGCAGAGTATATGGTTGATGCTATTTCTAAGGTCTTTAAGTATGACATGAATGGCAAACTCATTAAAGAGATTGAATTGCCTGGTCTAGGTAGTGTTAGTGGATTTAAAGGAAAAAAGAATGACACAGAATTATACTTTTCATTTTCTAACTATATCAATCCTTCTATCATTTATAAGTTCGATCCTAAAACTACGAATTACGAGATCTATAAAAAACCTACAATTGGTTTTGATAGTGATAATTATGAATCGAATCAAGTATTTTACACTTCAAAAGACGGAACAAAAATACCTATGATCATTACGCATAAAAAAGGCATTGAACTAAATGGTAAAAATCCAACCATTTTATATGGTTATGGAGGATTCAATATTAGCTTAACACCTAACTTTAGTATTACAAATGCAGTTTGGATGGAACAAGGTGGTATTTATGCTGTACCTAATTTACGTGGTGGTGGTGAATATGGTAAAGCTTGGCATAAAGCCGGAACACAACTACAAAAACAAAATGTATTTGACGACTTTATTGCCGCGGCTGAATACCTAATCGAAAACAAGTATACCTCATCAGATTATTTAGCAGTTCGTGGAGGTTCTAATGGCGGCTTATTAGTGGGTGCAACCATGACACAGCGACCTGATCTAATGAAAGTAGCTTTACCAGCCGTCGGTGTTATGGATATGTTGCGTTATCATACTTTTACAGCTGGAGCTGGATGGGCATATGATTATGGTACTTCTGAACAAAGCAAAGAAATGTTTGAATACTTAAAAGGATATTCTCCTGTACATAATATAAAGGAAGGTGTGCAATATCCTGCTACTTTAGTTACTACTGGAGATCATGATGATAGAGTTGTACCGGCACATAGTTTTAAATTTGCTGCCGAACTACAGAGTAAACAAGCAGGTAATAATCCTACTTTGATTAGAATTGAAACTGATGCAGGTCATGGTGCCGGAACACCGGTGAGCAAAACTATTGAGCAATATGCTGATATTTTCGGATTTACGCTTTACAATATGGGGGTTAAAGAATTGAAATCTACTTATAAGGATTAATTGGAACGCTGATGACGCTGATTAAACTGATTCTCACTGATTTTACCTAGAAAAATCTGCGGAAAATCATAAAAGATCTGTGTTATCAACGTTCTATATTTCATATCACATCAGGTTTAAAAAACTTCTCGAATTGTTATGGTTTTACCATTAAAAACAAACTCATCACCCACTTTTTTTCCTAACAATAATTTACCAATAGGCGAACTGGGCGAAATTGCATAATAATTTTTTCCTGAAAAAGTTATTTCCCCTACGCTGATGGCTAAAAAATAATTAGCTTGATTTGTAAAAACTAAACTCCCCAATCGAATAATCTCAGAAGTAGTATCAATAGAAATTTTATCTAATATAATTTTCATTTGATGAATCCCTTCTAGTTGCTGACTAGCTTTCTCCATCTCTAATTGTAACATAGCTCTTCCCGTTTCATGCTTATCACCGGCACTACTTTTTGTTTCTGAAGTCAATGCTTTTTGATTAGATGCGATAATTTGATTGACGGTTCCCTCTCGGTTTTTGACAAATTCAACACAAGCATTGTACAATTCTTTTTTAAGCGAAATCATTTATTTTTCTGTTCCTTAAAAATTAAAATATAAATTTTATTCACTAAAATATTCCCTAACGGAAAATACAACGCGAAAAATAATGCCATTCCTAAACTAAAATTTCTAATATTAAACATTTGGTCTAACACATTATCAGGATATGCATATGAACTTTGTAGGGCATAACCTCCAAACTCTAATAGAGCCATGGCAATTAAACCATACGCATATTGCATATGAAAAGGCAAACCCCTAAGTAATAAAGAAATGGGAATCATATAGATCAAATAAACTGTAATAACCTGCCACCAATAAGTAAACCGAGCTATTTCAACAGTAGCACCAAACTTATCCATAAGCATACCCCAAATGAAATAAACAAAAATGTAAGTTAAAACTAACTTTTTATCAATTGATAATTTTGACTTTGCATAGTTTAAAAATTCATTCATTTTGCTGAATTTAATATTGAATACATTCCATAATTTCCATGATGAGAAATTGAAAAAGAAGTTTTTAATTGTTTATTATTTTGATAGATTTTAGGTACTCCAATCGAATTCTTTTTTATTCGTAATTTTTCTATTGGCATAGCATATTTTTCAGAAAGAGCGCGTTTCAGCCGTTTATAACATTCTTTGTGTTGTTCTGAATAAGATATATCCTTCATCTTAAAAAAATCATCACTACTATATCCTCCACTACTCGATAAAGCTGTAGAATATATATAATTAGAGTGAAAAACAGAAGTTATATTATATTTTTCACTATTTATTTTCACTTGCCCTTTCGTTTTAGAAATAAACTCACATTGAATTTTTTTAGGAGCAAAAAACCGATGTTGATATTGCTGAACATAAACTTTATAAGCACTTTCTTTCATAGTCCATAATAACCAAACTGTTAGATTAGGAAAATTTGAATTTTTAATAAATTCTTGTTCATTTACAGTAAATATTTTATTTAAAAATCCTTTACGTTGCCAATTACTTTGTTTAGAAGCAATAGTTAAATCAACAATATCATTACCTATCATTTTTCTTTCAATTTGATTGAAATTATCTCTATTGCTGCCTTAACCGACAGCATTTTTTCCATAGCTTCATTATCAATTTCTATATCAAACTCATCTTCCACATCAAGTATCACATCTACCAAATTGGCTGAATTAATCTTCAGATCATTGACAAAATCTGTTTCTTCTGACAAGTTTTCAAAAGCAGCTTCGTCCTGAATATATGGCTTAACTATTTTTTTTAAGGATGTAATTAGTTCTTGTTTGGTCATTTAGGTTTTGTTTTTTAATAATCTATATTTAAAAATTTACACTTCGACAGGCTCAGTGAGACTTTCTAATTTTAAATTGACTTCTTAGTTTTCAAACTTTTTTAAATGACAATTTATAACTTAATGTCAGTCTGAGCTTGTCGAAGACTATTTCTATCTATTTAAATTTTTATTTTGAGTATAATTCTTAGAAAATGTGATTAAATCTTCCCAGTTTTCATCAATTAAAGCTTGCTTTTTTCTGTGTGACCATCCTTTTATTTGTTTTTCAATTTTAATAGCTTCAGATGGATTTGTGCATTGTAAAAACCATTCCAATTTTACGGGAAGTCTAGTGGATGTATATGTACCCTTTCTATATCCAGATTGATGTTGATTCAATCTACGTTCCAAATCATTTGTCATTCCAGTATAGAATGATTTATCTGAACACAATAATATGTAAACATAATAATATTTCATATCTAACAAATTAAACTTCGAAAGGCTCCATGTACTTTCTACTTTTACATTGACTTCTTAGTTTTCAAACTTTTTTAAATGACAATTTATAACTTAATGTCAGTCTGAGCTTGTCGAAGACTATTTCTATTTATTTAAATTTTTATTTTAAGTATAATTCTTAGAAAATGCGATTAAATCTTCCCAGTTTTCATCAATTAAAGCTTGCTTTTTTCTGTGTGACCATCCTTTTATTTGTTTTTCAATTTTAATAGCTTCAGATGGATTTGTGCATTGTAAAAACCATTCCAATTTTACGGGAAGTCTAGTGGATGTATATGTACCCTTTCTATATCCAGATTGATGTTGATTCAATCTACGTTCCAAATCATTTGTCATTCCAGTATAGAATGATTTATCTGAACAAATTAATATGTAAACATAATAATATTTCATATCTAACAAATTAAACTTCGAAAGGCTCCATGTACTTTCTACTTTTAATTGACTGTTTATTGTTTAATATTTCTTAAAGATAACACATACATTCACATCTCCAAAACCGAAACTAGCTTTCGCAATAATATTTAAATCTTTATGCATTATTTGTTTTAGGATTTTTTCTTCATCTATGATTTTACTTATTTCAGAATGCACATCTTCGCAGTTAATATTTGGAAAAATAAACCCTCCTTTTAGCTGTAAAACAGAAGCAACACTCTCAACAGATCCTGATGCTGCTAAACAATGTCCAACCATGGATTTTAATGAATTGATATAAGGAAAATCTACCCCATTTCTTTGTAACGCTTTTGCCCAGTTCTCTATCTCTACAGTATCTTTTATCGTTGCTGTTAAATGTCCATTTATGGCGTCAATATCAGTAGCGTTTATTTGAGCATTTTTAATAGCCTCTTTAATACAACTTTGAACTGCTATCGAATTAGGCGCTGTCATTGTACCTCCATTTCGTTGCCCACCAGAATTTACAGCACCTCCTAGAACTTCAGCATAAATGGTTGCTCCTCTTTCTAATGCACTTTCTAATGATTCTAGCACCAATGCTCCTGCCCCACTTCCTGGTACAAAGCCAGATGCCGATGCGCTCATTGGCCTTGATCCTTTTTGAGGTGTATCATTATGTTTATAGTTCATAACTCTCATAGCATCAAAACCTCCCCAAAGATAGGCTCCATGACCACTACAACTTCCCACTAACATTCGTTTTGCTTTCCCAGAATTTATCCTGTCAAAACCCATCAAAATAGCTTCAGTGCCAGTGGAACAAGCCGATGAATTAGTTGTAACTTGATTCCCTAATCCTAACATTCCGCCAAGGTAAGCACTAATACCACTTGCCATCGTTTGTATTACCACAGTACTACCCAATCGTTTTACCTGTTTAGCATCTAATTTATAAATAGATTCTCTAAATTTTTCAACACCAGAGGTACCAGTACCAAATATAGTTCCACTATCAAAATCTAATTCACTTTTAGGGTCAACAGTCAAACCTGCATCCTTCCAAGCATCAATCCCAGCAATGCAACCGTATAAAATACCAGAGCTTTTAAAATTTCGTAGTTGTAAAGGAGTAAAATATTGTCCCTTTAATTCTTCAGTTATTGAGGGAATACCTCCAATACAACAGGAAAAATTTAAATCGGCAAGTTCTTGATAAAACTGAATTCCAGATGTACCATTTTTAATAGCTTTTGTGAAATCGGCAATACCGACTCCATTTGGTGCGACAACACCGAGACCTGTTATAACTACTCTCATAAATAACGTTTAATCGTATAATTGTTTATCGTTAACCCTTTCTAATTAAATAATTTTCTTCCTTTTGGTTGGGCTTATCATCCCCGAAATGGTACCTCTACAGACCAATTCATTCTTTTCATTGAGTAATTTCACTTTACATTTTAACTTATTAAATCTAAAATATTCTTTTTCAGAAATAACTGTTACTTTCTCATTAGGATAGACAGGTAGAAAAAAATTAATTTCATTTGATGTCAATGCTATTTTAGGAAATTCTGAATCTACTAATCCATCTTTTATCAAAAAAACACCTAAACAAACGACACCAATTTGTGCCATTACTTCTGTTAAAATTACACCGGGTGTTATCGGATTATCCTTAAAATGACCTTTATAAAAATATTCATTTTCTTTAAAGGTATAAGTACCTTTTATTTCATTTTCAGAAACAGCATCTAATGCATCAACAAACAAGAATGGTTCTTGATAGGGTAATAGTTTTATGATTTCTTCTTTGGTCATTTATCAAAATGGATTCATCTCTAGTCTTGCTGGTAAAAGCACAAGGATAACAAAATTGCTTGTTTTTATAACTGTTCTTTCAATGCAATAATTTCAGAAATATAAATTTCATTAAGAAACTCTTTATAAGAATCATCTCTTTTATAATCAATAGATTCTTCAGCTTTTAAAATATGATTTCTTGCTTTTTTAAAGTCCTTAAGCTCCACATAAACTTTAGCCAAATAAAAATGTGCTTCACAAGTTTTATCAGATTGTTTTAAAGCTCTCTGAAATTCAGAAATCGCTTTTTCATAATTTTCTAGCTTATATTCACAAATTCCTAAGTAAACAAATGTTTGAATATCTACCCAATCTTCTTTGTGATTCTTTACGTTAAGGTTAAAGCTTTCTATTGCTTTTTGATAGTCTTTCATACCAAAATAACACTCTCCTCTTAAAAAGTCAATATTTTCACCCCAAGGAGCATCAACGAAATCTGGAGTTAAACTATCTAATCTTTTAAAATCAATCAGAGCAGCATTATAATCTCTCAAAAAACGTAGCTTCATATAACCTCGATATCCTAAATGTACATCATCATCAATTTCTACTGCTTTATCTAATATTTTAAACCCTCTTTCATAATCTCCTCTTTTATTGAATGCTACGGATTTTTCAAAATAAGCATCAGAATAATCCGGATATTGATAAATAAGAATATCAAATAACTTTTGTGATATATAATATCCTTGAGCATGTTCAGCAAAATCAAATCTATTTTGCTTAGGAGATAAAAAAAGAAAATATAGGATTACAGAAGAATATATCAAAAATAATACTGACAAAACAACTTTCAAAATTTTAAAAAACTTTTTCATAAATCTTAAAATATATCGATAATTTTTCCTTTTTCAATTTTAAACCTTACTAGGTAGTAACTATCCACGTTTGAGTCTCTTATTTTTCCAGGATTCCATTTTTTTAACTTTTTTAGAGCCTCTTTGAGTTTATTGATCGTTAAAATATCATGTTTATCTTCCTGCAAATTTTTATTTATCATTTTTACACGAAATCTACCAATTTCACCATTACAGTTAACAATAAAACGGAAAGTTATGTAGCCAGATTTATTTTTAAAGTTTAAATCTTCTGTTTCAGTTAATCGGTATATTTCTTTACGAATAGCCTTGACTCCTCCTTCATAATTCGTTCCAACTTTATAATAATCAAGTACCACATCTTTTTTACAAACTATAAAAGAAGAAGAATCATTTTTTTGATCAAATTTAATATTACCTATACTATTATTAGACAAATAATACACCCAAATAGTTAAGACTAATGCTATTACAAAACTTAAGATTAAAAAAATATTTATAAATTTCTTCAAATTAAATCTATTACTTTATTGTTATTGGATTCCTGCCTGCGCAGGAATGACAAATCTATCTTTATTTAAATAGACGTCTCTTTTTCAATTAAGAGATTGCCACAGTCGTACCTCCTTCGCAATGACATTGATATTAACAATGTTATCTTAACTAATATGCTCTCCTCCGTCAACAGGTATTACACAACCATTTATCCATGCTGCTTCGTCCTTACATAACAAGTACACAACATTGGCCACATCTTCAGGCATTGTTAATCTCTTAAATGGATTTCTTGCTAACGAATGTTCTTTTATTTTTTCACTTCCCGGTATGGCTCTTAATGATGCCGTATCTGTTACACCTGCCTGAATACAATTTGCTTTAATTCCGTATGGAGCAAATTCTAAGGCTATGTTTCTGGTAATTGCTTCTAAGGTTACTTTGGCTGCTGAAACTGCTGCATAATTTCGCCAAGCCTTAGAATTACCTTCACTCGTAAAACTTATAATTCGAGTATCGGCAGCAAATAATTGTTGGTCAAATAGAGCTTTAATCCAATCATATAAACTAATTGCCATTGCATTGATAGTCAATTGAAAATCAACATTTTTTAAGACCGGTTTATCATCTGCAATCATTGGCTTTAAATTTCCCTTTGCCACACTATGAACTAATACTCTAATTTTAGCTTTATTTTCAAACTTCCTTTTTAATTGTTCAATTATTTTTTCTCTTTCCTCTTCTTTAAACGCATCAACATTAAAAGTTAATAATTCAACACCTTCATTTTTTATTGCTGTAAATTCATTTTCGATTGCTGTTAGTTCAGACCTTCGGTTTCTATGGATTATACAAATATTACAGCCATGCTTCGCTAATTTTTTTGCAGTTGCTAGACCCAATCCGCTTGAGCCTCCTAAAATAAGTGCCCAATAATTTTTATTTTGAAATTCTTTTACCATTCTAATAATATTCGTTGCGCTGAAAATCCGGGACCAAAACTCAACATCAATCCTTTATCTCCTTTGGGCAACTTTTTATCCATAAATCGTTCTAATACATATAATACTGTTGCGCTTGACATATTTCCATACAATCTGAGCACTTCTTTTGTGTCTTTAATATTCTTTCCTAATGAACCGAATAATTCTTCGATAGTTTGTACTATTTTTTTTCCTCCGGGGTGAAAGATCAGATGATCAATATCTTCAATTGTGATTTCATTCCTTTCTAAAAAAGGGTGTACGATTTTAGGAAAATGATCGGCTATTTTTTGTGGAACCAATTTGTCTAAAATCATCTGCAATCCTGAATTTGTTAGCTTAAAACCCATCATTGACTCTGCATTGTAAAAATGATACATGGCTTCATCAATTATTTCTGGGCCAACATCATTATTGTATGAGGACAAAATAGCACATGCGGCTCCGTCACCAAAAATGGCAGCACTTACAATATTTACCATTGAAAAATCGTCTTGTTGAAAAGTTGCCATAGGCGATTCAACCGCAATGACAGCTGCCCTCTTATTAGGATTAGCCTGTAAAAAATTCTTAGCGTAGATAATTCCTGAAACACCTGCTGCACAACCCATTTCAGTAACTGGTAAGCGAATAATATCCTGACGCATTTTTAAGTTATTTATTAGGTATGCATCTAACGAAGGTATCATAATACCTGTACAACTCACTGTGATTATATAATCAATATCTTGTGGTTGTAAGTTTGATTTTATTAGCGATTTTGTTAAAGCACTTTCAGCAAGCTTTATTGATTCGCGTACATAAATATCATTTTTTTCTTCAAATGAAGTGTTCAAAAAAACTTCATGAGCATCCATAATTGAATAACGCTTATCTACTCCGGCATTTTCAAAAAGTTTAATCACCTTACGCTGAAAACGTTCTTCTTGCCCTGACAACCAAACTTTTAGATATGGTATGATTTCTTCAGTTGTTCTGGTATATTGTGGTAACTGTTTCGCCACTGATGTTATTCTTACACTCATATTTTACTATTATTAAATCTTATTTTAAAAATAACATCATTTTTTTAATCAGTTTTATTTGTATTCTTCTCCAAAATCCATTGATAACGAAAAGCCCATTTCCATTGAATATGACTATTATATTTTAGTTTTTTTGAAATTCGTTCTAAATCATGTCTTTTAAACCCTCTTAGAATAGAAATCAATCCATCTTGCTTTACCATTTTATTCTTTACTACTAAACTTAATAGCTTAAAAAGGTAATATGCCAGTGGATGCCGATGTAAATCGTTAATGACAATACCAATGCTTGTTTTCTTATGAATTTGATTCAAAATAGTTACGATTTCATCTTCATTGAAATGATGTAAGAACAAAGTGGATAAAACCAAGTCATAATTATTATCTTTAAATTCATCTGAAAAAATATCCTGACATACAAAACTAATTTCTTGATAGTTTCTAGATAAATGAGTTGCATATTCAACAGTATCTTTATTTGCATCCACACCAATCAACTTGAAAGTATACCCCTTCTTTTTCCCATAATCAGCTATTCTTCTCAACATATCACCATCACCACAGCCTAAATCTATAACAGTTATATTGTTTTCTTTCGGATGATTTTTTAAAATTTTTTTTAATCCATTTAGAGTAACATTATTACCTCCTAACCATTTGTTGATATTGGTTAATTTGTCTAAAGTATCGCGAAGTAAAATGCCTTTAATAGAAAAATCATCCATTATTTCTATCTCATCTGATCTATATTTAGTATTGACAATAAAGCTCAATTAACTTTCATTGTTTTTCCGTGTGTATATTTTATGATTTTTGGCAATAAGCTTGGGACATTTTTTAAAATCGATATAAAAAATTCAGAAAAATGATGTCTCTTAAAAACCGAAGCCACAAGATGCCCAGTTTTTAAGCGATTCTTAAATTCATTATTCCATTCTGTAATATACATCTTTTCTAAGAAAGCTCGTGATTCAATTTGATTGTTAAAATAAGCGATAATTAGAAGAGATGCTATTTGTGCGCTTCTAATAGCCATACTCATACCGTTACCAGATACAGGATGAATCATGCCAGCGCTATCTCCACACATTAGCATATGTTGTTCTACAGGGTTTTTTGACAAAAATGATAACTGACTTATCGTTAAAGGCTTTGAAAAAACGGGTTCTGAATTTTCAAAAACAGTTTTTAAATGGGCATTCTTATACAGCACATTTTCTTGGAAATCTTGAACATTTTTAAATCGTTGGAATGATTTTAAATCGGTAATATAACATACATTTATATGATCATTTTCAACTTTTGAGAGTCCGCAATAGCCTCCTTCAAAATTATGTAGCGCTACCAAATCGTCTGAAAAATTACCTTTTACGTGTGTTTTTACTGCTAAAAGAGGTGATTTTTTCTTGATGAAATTTCGATTCAATGCCACGTCAAGAGTTGATCTCTTACCGTGAGCGCCAATAACTATTTTTGCCTTATACTCTTTTTTATTTTTAGTAACAACCCTAAACTCATCATTAAAAAATTGAATATCTATAACTGTATCCTGGATTATTTTAGTTCCATTTTCTTTAGCTTTTTGAGCTAACGAATAGTCTAAAAGATAACGACTTATACTAAATCCACCCAAAGGCAATTCTGTCTCAATTACTTTACTTCTAGGTGTACTCAACATAAATCTCTTGATTTTTTTAGCCCCTAACTTAAAAGGGTCTATGCCAAGTGATTCAAAATACGGTAATACTTCATTAGAAATATACTCGCCACAAACTTTATGTTTTGGATAGGTATTTTTTTCAATAAGCAATACATTAACACCGTGTTTAGAAAGGTGAATTGCGTTGACTAAACCGGCTAAACCACCGCCAACAATGATAACATCTATACATGTAGTACTTTTCAAATGTTATTTTTTTGCAACATATACAATTTGGATCTTCACCGTGTTTGACATTACCCAACTACGACCTCCTACATTGTAATCTCTTCTGTTGAGCTTAAAACTAGATCTTACAGTTACTGAATCTTCATTTTCACTGATATTAAGAGGAATTACAATATTTTTAGTCGTTTTCTTAATAGTCAGTTTTGCTTCAAGTCGATAACTACTCCCTGATATTTTTTCAATTTTTGTAGACATCAATTTTATATAAGAATATTTAGCAGCATCAAAAAAGTCATCCTCCAACAAATGTGTATCTCTTTTTGAATTATTAGTATTTATTGAGTTTACTTTTATAGTTGCATTGATATAACTTTCAATCAGATTATTTTTATTAAAATTACTGTTTACTGCTATTTCATTAAAACTTCCATCAACAGACATTCCGATATTTTTAATTTTGAATGTAACTGCCGTTGTTTTATTGTTTTGAATTAATTCTTGCGCTTTTAGGCTGGCACAAGCAATTACAAGCAACATTGAAAAAATTATTAATCTCATGTTTTTAGTTTTAAAGTTTGACGCATCATTTATACTATCATTTCAATAAACAAGCCAAAAAAATATAGCTAGCTTAAAACCAATTTAGCTACATTTTCACCAACCAAACTACCTATAGCAACACCCATTCCACCCAAACGGACTCCACAAACAACATTATTGCTTATTTTTTTTATGATGGTTTTCTTTTGATTTCCAACACCCATAATTCCGCTCCATCGATGTTCAATTTCAATCGTTTTTTTTGGCAGAATTGTAGTTTTTAACAACTCTTCTAATTTCTGCTGTATCAACTCTGTTTTGCCAAATTCAGTAGTTTTTTCAGTTTTAAAATCTAAATTCCTTCCGCCTCCCAACAAAATCCTATTATCGATATTTCTAAAATAATAAAACCCTTTTTCCAAGTGAAAGGTTCCCTTCACATGCAAATTTTTAATTCGTTTTGTGATGAGTACTTGAGCTCTAGCGGGCTGTACATCTTCTTGTAATAGTTGATGTGCAAATCCGTTTGTTGTCACTATTAATTTATCTGAACTAAACTCTAATAGATTGGTTTTAATTTTAACTGAATTAGTGTTCTCAACAAATTGCTCTACTGTACAGTTATTTACAATTTTAATACCTTTTACTTGTGCTTTTTGCAACAAAGAAACCATCATTTTACCAGTATCTAACTGACCTTCATATTGATTGAATGAATATTGTTCCTTGACTTTTGAGAAACCAAATTTGTTATCACAAAATGTAAATACATTCTCTTTAAATATGGGTTTTAAAAGTTTATTAATTTCTGCACCATTTGTCAAACACTCTTCAAAAACATCATGATTATCAAATAATTCATAACCACCATATTGCAAAAAATCGATCTTCTCATCACCTAGATTCTTACGAAGTAATTGCAATCCGTTCCAACGTTTTTCTACTAAATTATATACTTCTTGTTCGGTATGATTTTTTAAATCGTCAATAATTTCCGACAAACTACCAAAACAAGCAAATCCGGCATTCTTAGTACTTGCGCCTTGAGGTAAAATTCCTTTTTCAAGGAGCAACACTGTTGCATTCGGTTTTTTTTCTTTTAAATACAATGCACAACTTAAACCTACAATACCACTGCCTACAACCGTAAAATCAACATTAGTAAACCAAGATTTTATTTCCCAATAACTTAAATTCATGTTCTAAAGATAAATTATTTTAATCATAAAAAATTACTATAATACAATTCGAAGTCTCCTAAAAAGTTTCTTTTTACATCAGCTTGAACGAAGTTTAAAACTATAACTCGCTTAAAACAAGAATCTTTCGACTGCGTTCAAGGGGTCAATTCTTTTAAATTTAGTCTTTTTAGACAACTTCACTAAAAAAACTATCTTTGAGAAAAATATAACAAAATGACTAAAATTAGATGTTCATGGTGTGGCAATGATCCCTTATATGTCGAATATCATGATACTGAATGGGGCGTACCTGTTTATGATGATGAGAAAATATTTGAATTTTTGATCTTAGAGACCTTTCAAGCAGGTTTAAGTTGGATTACCGTTTTGCGAAAGCGCGAAAACTTTAGAAAGGCTTTTGACAATTTTGATTATAAAAAAATAGCCAAATATTCTGAAAAAAAATATGATGAATTGTTACAAGATGCAGGTATTATCAGAAATAAATTAAAAATAAGAGCGACCATAACGAATGCTCAAAATTTTATGGTAATCCAAAAAGAATTTGGTTCTTTTTCTAACTATATCTGGAATTTTACCAATGGAAAACCTATAAAAAATAAGTTTAAAGATTTATCCGAAATTCCTGCTACCATTGAATTATCAGACATGCTGTCTAAGGATTTAAAAAAACGCGGATTCAAGTTTGTAGGTTCAACTGTTATTTACGCTCATATGCAGGCAACAGGTATGGTAAATGACCATATTACTGAATGTTTCAGGTATAATGAAGTGTAGTTTTGTCATTCCTGTGAAGGTAGTCTTGAGACATCGGGATTATTCTATTTAGTTTGACTTATAAATGGATTCCTGCCATCGCAGGAATGACAGCATCGTTAATCAACACTTATTTTACCGGTATATAAATTTCAGTCAACCAATCGGCAGGGTTTGGTGTGCTCAATGGATCAGTTACAAATACCTCTAGAGCTGCACTTCCCGCAACTTGTTCTAATTTATTATCGGCTAAATATTTATAGGCAGTTTCCCAAGCTTCTTTTGAATTTGAATAATTCCCTTTAAGGGTTGTTTTTATTGCTTTAAAAGGTTTTAGCATTCCTGTTAAAATTCCGCTTCCAGATTCTGTAATGACTCTTTCAGATACAGGCACAGCACATGAAAACATGACAGCATTATTCTCTTCGTCATACATGTGAAACAAAATAAATGGTGCTCCCGCCAATTGTATCTTATTCTTTTGAGCATACAAACTCACTTTTGGCTTCATTTCTTTCATTTTACCTTCGAATTCATCAATTTTACAAGAGGTAGTGTTGTATAGATAATACCCCCCACCACGAGAAGTTGTTCCGTTTACCGTTACAGTATATTTTTTCATGTTAACCTGCAACACACTATCTAACTTAAACAAACCTCTTTCATAATCTGGTCCAACCTGTTTTTCCATGCCTCCTGTAAAAGCCATAAATGCTCTCGACATAAAATCTAATTCACCTCTCATACCCCAAGTAACTTCGGTAACTTCATCAACAGATTTAAAATTCCAATAAATATCAGATTGTGATTCCCAAGGTTTTATAAATGTAATTTTTTGATTGATAATTTCATTTGCTTTTACAGCAATTGTTTCCATGTTTCCTTCGCCAAGAATAGCGCCATTCCAACCGTATGTTGCTCCTTCACCAATCGTTTTTTTACCAAATATTAACTCTGCTGTTGGTTCTTGTTCTATCCAAGGTGACCATTCTGTCCAATTTTTATAATCATTTACATTATTATAAACGACCTCAATAGGAGCCTTCAATGTTTTTGTTCTGCTTATATCATACGAACTTTCTAGTGTGGCTATATAAATAGCTACAGCAACAATTATCAATAATAATAAAAGTAAAATATACCTTAGCGCTTTCATAATGTTGGTCAGTTAGAATTATTAATAAAACAAATATAATAATTTATGGGTAGTGTCTCTACAGAAACATGTTGAAATAAGCTCAAAGTTTCATTACTTTTTACATTTTTTATTTATTTTCAATTTAAAATAACTCTTTTTATGAAATATGGTTGTTTTGTTAGAGGCACTATATAGATTTTAGTTAAATTTACATCTCTTAACAAAATAGTATAGAAAATGAAAATTAAATATATTTTAAGCAGTCTACTTATTGCTGGTCTATTGTGGTCATGTGATGACACAAAAAAAGAATCTGTAGAAACGGTTGAAAAAAAAGAATTTAATTATACCGTTGAACAATTTGCCGATTTAAAAATCTTACGTTATCAAATTCCCGGATTTGACGAACTTTCCCTAAAAGAAAAAAAACTTGTTTATTATTTAACACAAGCCGGTTTAGCTGGGCGTGATATGATGTGGGATCAAAACTATCGACATAATTTAAAAATAAGAAATGCTCTTGAAAATGTTTATACTTCTTTCAAAGGTGATACATCTACTGATGATTGGAAAGCTTTTGAAATCTATTTAAAACGTGTATGGTTTTCAAATGGTATTCATCATCATTATTCAAATGATAAAATAGAACCTAAATTTTCTTCTGAGTATTTAAATACGCTATTAACAGAAACAAATACAACACTAAAAGGTGAAGCTTTTGATGTTATTTTCAATGATGCTGATAATAAGAAAGTAAATAAGAAAAAAGACAATGATAATATTGCTTCTTCTGCCATAAATTTTTACGATCCTACCTTAACGGATGCTGATGTGGAGGCTTTTTACAAAACTGCATATAAAGGACCTAAAGACACGCCAATTGAAGCAGGTTTAAATTCGAAATTAGTAAGAGAAAATGGAAAATTAGTTGAAAAAGTCTGGAAATCTGGAGGTATGTACGGAAAAGCAATTGATGAAGTTATAAAATGGCTTGAAAAAGCAAAAGAGGTTGCAGAAAATAAAAAGCAGGCAAAAACATTGGACTTATTAATTGAGTATTACAAAACAGGAAGTTTAGAAATCTGGGATCAATATTGTATTGAATGGGCTACCTCTACTGAGGGAAATATTGACTGGATCAATGGATTTATAGAAGTTTATAACGACCCTAAAGGATATAGAGGTTCTTATGAAAATATTGTTCAGATTAAAGATTTTGACATGTCTCGTAAAATGGCTGTTTTATCAGAAAATGCGCAATGGTTTGAAGACAATGCTCCTTTAATCGATAGTCATAAAAAAGATAATGTAGTTGGCATATCATATAAAACTATAAATGTTGCCGGAGAAGCCGGTGATTCATCTCCTAGCACTCCAATTGGAGTCAATCTACCAAATAATAATTGGATTCGTCAACAACATGGGAGTAAATCTGTTTCATTAGGAAATATTATTACGGCATATAATAATGCCGGTGGTAGTGGAAGACTAAAAGAATTTGCGCATGATGCCGAAGAAATTGAATTAGAAGAAAAATATGGTAAACCTGCCGATAAATTGCATACTGCATTACATGAGGTAATTGGTCATGCTTCTGGTCAAATAAACAAAGGCATCGGACAGCCAAAAGAAACACTTAAGAACTATTCTTCTACTATGGAAGAAGGTAGAGCTGATTTAGTAGGTCTTTATTATTTGATGGATCCTAAAATACAGGAATTAGGTTTGGTTGACGATTGGCAAAAAATAGGAAAAGCTGCTTATGACGGTTATATCCGTAATGGATTAATGACTCAATTAATTCGTATTAATTTGGGTGATGATATTGAGGAAGATCATATGGTGAATAGACAATGGGTTTCTGCTTGGGCTTTTGAAAAAGGGAAAGCTGACAATGTTATTGAAAAAATGATGCATAACGGCAAAACATATTATAATATAAATGATTATGTGAAGCTTCGCGAATTATTCGGACAACTATTACGCGAAACACAACGTATAAAATCTGAAGGTGATTTTAATGCCGCACAAGAACTTGTTGAAGGCTATGGTGTAAAAGTAGATCAAGCAATACATGCCGAAGTCTTAAAACGAAATGCGCAATTCAAATCAGCTCCCTATAGCGGATTTGTAAATCCGGTATTGGTGCCTGAAACGAATGAAAAAGGAGAAATAACTGATATTAAAGTTACACAACCCGAAGGATTCGAATCCCAAATGTTAGAATATGCTAAGAAGTATAACTTTTTAGCTAGGGAAATTTAAATAAACTTTAATTAAAAAAGACTGTCTAAAGAGTTGTCGTTTACTTTTTAGCAAGTCTCTATTCTGTATATTATGAGAGGAGTCGTAATAAAATCAACCGGAAGTTGGTATATTGTTAGATCTGAAGATGATGATAAAATATATGAATGTAGAATAAGAGGAAAGTTCCGTATGAAGGGAATCAAAAGTACGAATCCTGTTACGGTTGGTGATATCGTAGATTTTGATTTAGAAAAAAATAGTATTAATGGTATTATTACTAAAATTCATGATCGAAAAAATTATATCATTAGAAAATCAGTAAACCTATCTAAACAAACACATATAATTGCTGCTAATATAGACCAAGCTTTTTTGTTAGTTACCTTAGAAGACCCTCCAACATATACTCCTTTTATCGATCGTTTTTTAGCTACAGCCGAAGCATACTCGATTCCTGCAATTATCATTTTTAATAAAATTGACATTTACGATAAAAAACTTGCTGAAAAAAAACAAAATCTTGAAAAAATTTACAGAGCTATTGGGTATGAGTGTTTAGATATATCATCTGTTAACAACATAAACATCGGTAAGTTGAAGATCATGATGAAAGATAAAGTGAGTATGTTTTCTGGTCACTCTGGTGTTGGAAAATCTACCTTGATCAATACCATATATCCTGAACTTGATTTAAAAACTGCTACTATATCTACACAACATAAACAAGGGCAACACACTACTACTTTTGCAGAGATGTTTAGCTTGCCTTTCGGCGGATACATTATTGATACGCCGGGTATTAAAGGTTTCGGAGTGGTAGATTTTGAAAAAGATGAAATTGGTGACTTTTTTCCAGAAATATTTGCATTAAAACAACATTGTAAATTCAATAATTGCCTACATGTAAACGAACCAAATTGTGCTGTAAAACAAGCAGTAGAAAATGGCGATATTGCTGCGTCTAGATATAACAGTTATCTACAATTACTTGAAGATGAACAAGAAAATTATAGGGTAGACAATTATCTGTAGGTAGGCAATAATAAAAAGGTTATACCCATTTTAATTTCTAATTTAATTTAATAACTAACATGAAAGCGGTTATTCAAAGAGTTACAAGAGCTTCTGTCACTGTTGACGGAAAAGTTATTAGTTCGATTAAAAACGGACTCCTAATTTTATTAGGAATTACTAATGAAGATGATACCACAGATATAGAATGGCTGTCAAAAAAAGTTGTAAATCTTAGAATTTTTAATGATCAAAATAATATCATGAACAACTCTCTTGTTGACTGTGATGGGGATGTAATAATTGTAAGTCAGTTTACCTTACTAGCAAGTACTAAAAAAGGGAATCGCCCGTCATATATTAAAGCCGCAAAGCCTAATATTGCCATCCCTATATACGAACAATTCATCTGTAAATTTGAAAAAGAACTAGGTAAAAAAGTAGGTACAGGTATTTTTGGAGCAGACATGAAAATTGAACTTTTAAATGACGGACCTGTAACTATTATATTAGATTCTTTGCAAAAAGAATAATTTTCTTACTTTTACCTGTGCTAAACGCTTGCTATGAAAATTCAATCCTTATTATTATTCATTCTTTTTTTTAATTTTCAATTTCTTTTTTCTCAAGATTTAAGTTTAAGTATTTTAACGATACCCGATAGTCTAAAACAAAATACCAATGCTGTCGTACGATTTTATGATACTGATATAGAATTAGTTTCATATAAAAGAATGGTTATTACTTATAAAAAAGCAATTACTATTCTTAATAAATTGGGAGATGATCAAGCCGCATTAGTGGTTAATTATGATAAGTCTAATGAGATAAAAAAGTTAAAAGCGTATGTTTTTAATGCCTTTGGAAAACAAGACAAAAAAATATCTAAAAAAGATTTTGGCGATTTTAGCTCAAATGATGGTATCTCCCTATTTAATGACGGTAGGTTAAAACATTATAAACATGTTCCTACTTCATACCCTTATACGTTTTATTATGAATATGTAATAGAGTCATCAAATACAGCTTTTATTCCACCATGGTTTCTTTTTGATACATTTAACCAAAGTATTGAACAGAGTACATTTAGAATTAGTTTTCCAAAAGATCTAAAACTTCAAAAAGTCGAGAAAAATTTTGAAAATTTTATCATTAAAAGTTCCGCTGGCAAAAATAGTATTAGCTATGAAGCAAATGGCCTAAAGAGTATTTTGAGAGAACAGCTTAGTCCATCTGAATATAATATTTTACCATGGGTAAGACTGGCTACAAATAAATTTCGTTTAGAAGGTGTTGATGGTGTTGCAAATAATTGGCAAGAATTCGGGAAATGGATGTATGATCATCTCATTGCGAGTAGGACAAGTTTACCAGATGCTACAAAAGCAAAAGTTAAACAATTAGTTCAAGGTGTTGAAGATCCAATTGAAAGAGCTAAGATAATCTATCAATATGTTCAAAATAAAACTAGGTATATAAGTGTTCAAGTTGGAATTGGTGGTTGGATGCCAATGCTAGCTAGTGATGTTGACAGGTTAAGTTATGGAGATTGTAAAGCTTTAACTAATTACACCAAATCATTAATGGATGAAGCAGGAGTTAAATCGTATTACACTGCTGTTTATGCTGATGAACCTAAATTAGATATGGAAAAAGATGTGGTTTCAGTTCAAGGAAATCATGTTTTTTTATACTTACCAACAAAAGAAAAAGATATCTGGCTAGAATGTACCAGTCAAAAAGTACCGTTTGGTTATCAAGGTACATTTACTGATGATAGAGATGTTTTAGTAATAACCCCAGAAGGAGGAAAAATAGTGCATACTGGTATTTATGATATCGATAACAATTATCAAAAAACCATTGCGAGTTACGAAGTAAATAATGTTGGTAGTATTGAAGCTGACGTAAACATATATACAGGTGGTATACAGTATGACGATCATTATGAGCTGGAAGACAAATCTAAAAAAGAGATTGAAAAACATTATAAAAACCATTATTGGTCGTATATCAATAATTTACATATAACTAATTATAATTTCAGCAACATAAAAGACAGTATTGTATTTAAAGAAAATTTAAAAATTACAGCTAATAATTATGCTACTTTTAGCGGAGACAGAATGCTTTTTGTTGGTAATGCCCTAAATAGATTTAGCAGTATTCCTAAGCGGTATAGAAATAGAAAACTGCCATTAGAAATATCTAGAAGCTTTGTAGACACTGACTCCTTTAACATTACCATTCCCGAAAATTATATGGTTGAAGCCTTGCCTAAATCAGTTTTTATCGAAAATAAATTTGGTAAGTACGAAGTTTCAATTGAAAAAACGTCTGATAACACATTAAAATATAATAGGTCATTATTACTAAAAAAGGGTGTTCATCCTGCAAAGGATTTTAAAGATTATAGAAATTTCAGGAAAGTCATTGCCAAAAATGACGAATCAAAAATAGTGCTATTAAAAAAATAAAAAGATGCTTAAATTAGCCCAGTTCCTATTGTTATTTTTAATAATTATTTATTTCCAAACTGGTTATTCCCAAGACTTGAAATTTGGTGAAATTTCTAAAGAAACATTAGAAGAAAGTATTTATCCTTTAGATTCTTCGGCCAATGCTGCATACTTATTCAAATATAGAAATACTTATATAGATGGTGTAAATTTGGTAACAGAGGTTCATCATATTATTAAAATTTATAATAAAGATGGTTTCGATTTTGCAACAAAAAAAATATCCCTTTATAAAAATGGCGGTACTAGAGAAAATATTAGTAATCTAAAAGCTTATACTTATAATTTGTTAAATGCTGAAATAGTAAAAGAAAAATTGGCTAAAGAATCTATATTTAGGACAGAATATCATAAACGCCTCGACCATTACACTTTTACTATGCCTAAAGTGAAGGAGGGCTCAATTATAGAATATAAGTATAAAATTACTTCACCTTTTTTTACAAATATTGATGAATATAAATTTCAACACGCTATTCCTGTTAAAAAATTATATTCAAAACTATACACTCCCGCTTTTTTTAAGTTTAATAGAAAAGTAAAAGGTTTTTTACAGGTAATACCAAAACGAAGTAACAAAAGAGATGCCCGAATCGGTGCAATAGTAAATATTACAGAATATAGCCTGTCTGATATACCCGCTTTAGAAGAAGAGCCTTTTGTTGATAACATTGACAATTATAGATCTGGAGTTGAATATGAGCTTATTGCAGTTTACTACAGTGGTTATACTAAATATTACTCTCAAACTTGGAATGATGTTGCAAAAAGTGTAAATGACTATAGCACTTACAAATATGAGCTAAATAAAAACTCTTATTATAAAAAAGAATTGGAGGAGGTATTAGCAGGTGTTGTAACTCTGGAAGAGAAATCAAAGAAAATATTTGACTTTGTAAAATCTAAAGTAAAATGGAATGATGTTGATGGTATATCAGTTTATAATGGTATGCCTAAAGCCTATAAAACTGGAATCGGAAATGTTGCCGATATCAACCTAATGATGGTATCTATGATGCGATATGCCGGATTGGAGGCAAATCCAATTTTGTTAAGCACCAGAGATAACGGCATCCCTGTTTTTCCAACTATAAATGGACTAAATTATGTTATTTGTGGCGTAAAATTAAATAATAAGATCATTAAATTAGATGCTACCAGTAAATATTCTGCTCAAGACATTTTACCCATTAGAGTTATGAATTGGTTCGGTCAGTTACTTAATGATAATGACACAATGGATAATATCATCTTAGCACCGACAAGACCTGGACTAAAATCAACAATGATAGATGTCAAAATCTCCTCAGAAGGTAATATAGAAGGTGATATTAGAAATGTTTACAAAAATCATAATGGGCTATTATTTAGAGAATATTATAGTGGAATGTCTAAGAATGATTATTTATTAGAAATTGAAAACAATAATGGCAATATCGAAATTGAAGAACATAAAGTTGATAATCTTGAAAAAATTAGTAGTCCTGTAACTGAAAATTATTCTTTTTCAAAAGAAGAACACATTGAAATTATTGATAATAAAATGTATTTTTCACCATTACTTTTTTTTAAGGAGAATAAAAACCCATTTGTATTAGAAAAAAGGTTGTTTCCTATAGACTTTTCTTTTCCATGGGATAAAAAAATTCAATTAATTATTAAAATTCCTAATGGCTATACAATTGAGAGTATTCCGGAATCTATCAAATTTAAACTACCGAATGATATTGGTGAATTTTCATTTATAATAAGAAAGACACCAACTAATGATATTCAATTACTTTGCTCTACTAAAATGAAATTTTCAAAGGTTTCAGTTAGCCAATACCCTTTTCTTAAACAATTTTATTCACAGATAATTAAAAAAGAAACTGAAAAAATTGTGTTGGTTAAAAATTAAAGTTTAACAATCACAATTGGTATTACACCCTGTTTTTTTCTTGTTAAAAAAGAATTTTTTAATTAAAAAAAATAGGGCAAAAACAAGGGCTATATAAACTAATACTTCTTGCATACAATTATTTCAATACTATAAAGGTAAGCAATGATGCTAAATATGCCAAAGCGGTCATACCAACTAACTGTAATATTGGCCATTTCCAACTATTGGTTTCACGTTTTACAATCGCTAACGTGCTCATACATTGCATTGCAAATGCATAAAATATAAGCAAGGACATCCCTACAGGAAAATCAAATCGTTTTTTACCTGTATCCTTATTAATTTCGGCTGCCATTCTTTCTTTTATTGTTGCCGTATCATCATTGTTTTCAACACTATATATAGTTGCTAATGTTCCTACAAAAACTTCTCTTGCAGCAAATGAACTCAGTAAGGCTATTCCTATTTTCCAATCATAACCTAACGGCTTTATTGCAGGCTCTACTGCCTTACCCGCAATACCTATGTAAGAATGTTCCAACTTATAAGAGGCTATTTTTTGATCTAATTCAACGCCGCTAAGTTGGGTGTTTTCATTTTTCACTATTTCGGAAGCATTTTTAAATGATGAAGGTCCATTTGAAGCTAAAAACCATAGTATAATTGAAATTGCTAAAATTATTTTACCTGCTCCAAATACAAATTCTTTAGTTTTTTCTAGTACCGTAAATAATATATTTTTAATAGATGGAAGCTTATAATTTGGCATTTCTATAACGAAAAAGCTTTTCCCTTTTACTTTTAACGTCTTATTTAATAAATAACCCGAAGCCATTGCAGCAGTAAATCCAAGAAGGTACAACGCCATTAGTGTCAGTCCTTGAAAACTAAAGATACCCAAAACTCTTTCATTAGGAATGACTAGAGAAATAATAATTGCATACACAGGTAATCTGGCAGAGCAGGTTGTAAAAGGAGTAACCAATATGGTTACTAATCGCTCTTTCCATCCACTAATATTTCTGGCTGCCATAATCGCCGGAATTGCACAAGCCGTCCCTGAAATTAATGGTATCACACTTTTACCGCTCATACCAAAACGACGCATAATTTTATCCATTAAAAAAACTACCCGGCTCATATAACCTGATTCTTCCAATATAGAGATCAATAAAAACAGCATAGCTATTTGAGGTACAAAAATCACAATCCCGCTAATTCCGGGAATAATACCTTCAGCTAGCAAACTTGTAAATTGCCCTTCCGGTAATTTAGCTTTAACCCATTCACTAAGTTGGGTAAAGGTTGTATCAATAAAATCCATTGGTATACTCGTCCAATCGAAAATTGATTGAAAAATCAACATCAAAATACTAGCAAAAATTACATAACCAAATATTTTATGAGTCAATATTCTATCCAATTTAAAACGCAAACCAGAAGCTTTAGAAGCATCTATTTTATAGGCTTTTTTGAGGATATTATTTATATACTGATAGCGCAGAATAGTTTCTTTATTCTGCATTTTTTTTATTTTATCAGAGTCTGTTCTAAACCTATCTATACGCTTTTGTAAATCCTTATCAATAGTAGAAAGGTAATTATATTGAGTAATTAATAACCATGATTTATAAAGAGAGATGTTTTTAAAACTACTTTTCACTTCTTTAAAGAAATCGGCATCAATTCTACTAGAAATATTAGAAATTGCTGAAGGATTAATTTTTTTGTAATTTACAATAGCTTCCTTAAGTGCTTCTATTCCTAGTTTTTTACGAGCACTAACAAGTAAAATTTCAGAATTTAACTCTTTTTTTAATAAATCAAGATTTAATGAAATTCCTTTTTTCTCTATTTGATCAGCCATATTTATCACTAAAATAGCTGGAATTTCTAAATCTTTAATTTGGGAAAATAAAAATAAGTTTCTCTTTAAATTTTCAACATCAGCAACTACAACAACTACATCAGGATAATCATCATCGACATTTAATAAGGCTTGTAAAACAATATTTTCATCTAAACTTGTAGGATTGATACTATATGTTCCTGGCAAGTCAACAATTGAAGCAGTAACATTTTTATTCAGCGTAGCAGAACCCGTTTTTTTTTCTACGGTTATACCAGGATAATTACTAACTTTTTGATTTAAACCGGTAAGTTGATTAAAAAGTGACGATTTACCTGTATTCGGATTACCAACTAAAGCAACTTTTATGACTTCAGTACCTCGCATAAATTTTCGCTTTTGGTAATTTCAATAAGCTCAGCCATTTCTTTTCGGATGGCTAAATGGCTTCCGTTTACTTTAATGTACAATGGGTCTTTTAAAGGTGCTAACTGTATCAGCTCAACTTCTTTTCCAGGTAAGCATCCCATCTCTAATAATTTTAATGGCACACTATCAAACGGAATATTTTCTATGATTCCTTTTTCTCCAACCAATAAATGTGCTATCGTAGAACTCAATTTTTATTTAGATTGATTATAAATACTGTGCGAAAATACATCTTTTTTTAATATAAAAAATATGATATTTATCATTTATTGTATTGAGCTCATTCTTTCTTCAGGATTTTAATGTCTTCTTGTATTCTCTGAATCTCTTTTTTATCAGTTCCGTCATAAAAACCCCTTATTTGCCTTTTTTTATCAATTAACACGAACTGTTCAGTATGAATAAAATCTTGGACTCCACCATCACCTTCCTCTAGCACTGCAAAATAAGATTTACGTGCCAATTCATAAATATGCTTTTTTTCACCGGTAACTAAATTCCATTTACCATCAATCACCCCTTTTTTATCTGCATAAGTTCTTAGTACAGAAATGCTATCAATTATGGGTGTAACTGAATGTGACAAAAATAATACGTCACTATCCTTTTTAAAAAACTCTTGTAAATCATACATGTTCGTTGTCATTATCGGACAAATAGTTTGACATCGCGTAAAAAAGAAATCAGTCACATAAATTTTATCAGCATAATCATTATGGGTAATCGTATCACCATTTTGATTTATTAATTTAAAATCTCCTACTTTATGGTTTGAACGAATATGTTTTACAGAGGCATCTACTAATTTCGGATTTACATCTGCGGGATTATAAATTGGTAACCTTTTTGTAGGTGACAATAAAAAATAACCAATCATAACAAATATTATAAATAAGATACCTATAGTAGCTACCGTAGGAATTGATTTTTTAAAAAAAGATTTTTCCATATAATTTCATATATTTGCAAGCTCCATGCTATGGAACTTCAAACAAAGTTATTGCTATATGAAGAAATTTTTACTATTAATTCTATTTATTTTTTCAACTATTTCTTATTCCCAAGAAAAGCTAACTATCTATGATTCATATCTTAACGAATTAATTATTCCTAGAGAAGAGAAATCTATTATACATTTTGACTTTGAAAACATTTCTCAGCGAATATCTACTGTTAAAAAAATCACTTCTGACACCTATTTTGATCCTAGTTTTTTAAAAACAGCGATGGTTTTAAATATGTTGCAATATAAATTGGGTGATGATATATATACGAAAGCCTTAAATTCTTACATAATAGAATTGAATCAATCTAATCAAAGTGTAACAGTAAAAGGTTTTAAAGACAGTATAGAAAACCACACAGGCGAAGATTTGTCCGATTTTTTTAATGATTGGTTTACCGGTAAAGGATTTCCATCATATGAAATTAGTTGGTTTCAAAATAAAGATAATAATGCTATAAGTATAATAGCAAATCAAACCCAATCTGATCCATCGGTTTCATTTTTTGAAATGCCCGTTCCTATAAAAGTAAGCAGTGAAGATGGTGAGTCTCAAATTATACGTTTAGAACTAAGTGAAAATAAACAAAGCTTTACAGGTGCTATACCTTTTAAAATTAAAACTGTTGAAATTGATCCTGAATATCAACTTATCAGCAAAGACAATATCGTTAAAAGCGGTATTGATCAAGAAGTGTTAAATACTACAATATCTCTATATCCGAATCCAACGAAAAACAGTTTAAACATTCAAAATTCTAGCGAAGCTATCGTTGAGAAAGTTTCTATTTATAATATGCTCGGCAAACTTGTACTTCAAGAATCAAATCCTATAGCTGCTATAAACCTAAAACCATTGACCTTTGGCATTCATCTAGTAAAAATAGAAACCTCTCAAGGCACATTGCACAAAACCATCTTAAAAGAACAATAATTTACCTTAGAACAATTTATCTTCATCCAACCTAAGTAGGTAATTAATGATGTTATCGAATTTTAACATAGGTTTAGATTAATATTCTCTTCCTATTTAGTTATAAAATATTACATTTGTGCGTTTTAAATTATACTGATTAAATATAGCAAATGGACATATTTATTAAGATATCACAATTTATTTTAAGCCTTTCAATATTAATTGTTCTACATGAGTTAGGGCATTTTATACCTGCAAAATTATTCAAAACTAGAGTTGAAAAATTTTATTTGTTTTTCGATTATAAATTTTCAATTTTTAAGAAAAAGATTGGTGATACGGTTTATGGTATTGGCTGGATTCCCCTTGGCGGATATGTGAAAATATCTGGAATGATTGATGAAAGTATGGATACTGAGCAAATGAAAGAGGAGCCAAAACCTTGGGAATTTCGTTCAAAACCAGCATGGCAACGTTTAATTATAATGTTAGGCGGCGTAACTGTTAATTTTGTTTTAGGTATTCTAATTTATACGATGATACTTAATGTTTGGGGTGAAGATTATGTTAAGATTGATGGTGTCAAAAATGGATTTGCAGTAGCTAAAGAATTCAAACAGTATGGATTTAAAGATGGAGATAAAATCTTAAAGGTTAATGGCGAAGAACCATTTAATGTATTAAACATAAATAAAGAATTATTTTTAAGAGATATTAAAGAAATTGAAGTTGAGCATCCTGATGGATTAACTGAAAACATAACATTGCCTGAAGATATTGGACTAAGAATGTGGACTACTGGTACAATGGAACCTTTTACACCAGGATTTAATGCCATTTTAGATAGTATTATTATTGATTCTCCTGCATTTAAAGCTGGATTTCAAAAGAATGATGAAATTATCTCTATTGACGGTAAGCAAATTCAATTTTGGAATCAGTTTACGGCTGCTGTACAAGAAAACACTGAGCATGAAGAAATGACACTTACAGTGCTAAGAAATGGAAATAAAGACACATTAAATGTTACTCCGGGAGTTGATGGGAATTTAGGCGTATTTGTCAAAAACACAATTAATGAACAAGTAACTATTAAACATAAAGACTATGCTTTTGGAGAAAGTATTCCAAAAGGAACAGCAAGTGCATATTGGACATTGCGTGATTATATTGCCCAATTTAAATATGTATTTACAAAGAAGGGGGCAACTGCGCTAGGAGGATTCGGTACTATTCTTAGTATTTTTCCTACTAAATGGGATTGGCAACGTTTTTGGAGTTTAACTGCATTTTTGTCTATCATGCTCGCTTTTATGAACCTATTACCCATACCAGCTTTAGATGGTGGCCATGTAGTATTTACATTATATGAAATGATTTCGGGTAGAAAACCTAGTGATAAGTTTTTAGAACACGCTCAAGTTGTTGGTTTTATACTCTTAATAACTTTGTTATTATATGCTAACGGTAATGATGTATATAAATGGATAACCGGAAAGTTTTAGTGATAAAAATTATCTAACAAAAAATGCCTAGCTATTAATAGTTAGGCATTTTTTGTATTCAATACATATTAAAAGGCTGCATCTTATTTCTTTTGATCCTCTTTTTCTGCCCATCCTTTTGCACGCGCTGATCTTTTCGCAGAACCAGGATGCGAAGACGTTATTGAACCTTTACCTCCATCAGCACTTAAATCTGCCAATTTTTTAAAAGCACTTTCCATTGCATGGTAATTAAAATTATGTTTTACTAAGAATTTAAAACCATATTCATCAGATGCAGATTCATTAGATTGAGAAAATTGAGCATTTAATACATTCTCAACAAAACCTCCAACTTCTTTGTCATCAAGAATTTTTCCTGCTCCTGTATTAGCAGTAGCTACTTCCTTTGCTGCTGAAATAGCATAGGCCGATTGATAACGTTTTTTCGAATGCCCTAGTTTAACATGTCCAATTTCGTGACCAATTACACTTAAAATTTCATCATCTGTCATTAAGTCCATGAGCCCAGCCATTACCCGAACGCTACCATCTGGAGTTGCAAAAGCATTCACATCGACAACTCTATATACTTTAAAATTTAATACTAACCCATCCTCATTTTCAAGGCCTTTTATCAACGCATTAAACCTTTCTGCATAGGGATCTCCTTCTTCGACTATCGGGTTGTTTTCATCCATCCATTGTACTGATTGTAAAGAAAGTGTTGCCATGTCTTCATCTGAAAGTGTGGCTGCTTTTACCATTTTTTTACCTGCATCAATATTTTTTGTTTTCTTTAGCATTTTCCCAAATTGTGCATTGGCATTTATTGCTATTACTGACATAATTGCAACTAGTATAATTTTTTTACTCATTCCATTTATATTTAATTTGCTAATTTTCTTTGAATAGTTCATTTTTTTTATGCTTTTATATTTTACGGATTAATTCAATTTAAAAGTAGTATTAAAAACTAAATAAAATCTATAGTTCAAACTCATATCTTTTAAAAGGTTTATTCAAAAAAAAACGTCAGGTAATAAATACCTAACGTTTATATTTTTTTAATAGAAAATTGATTAATCTGCAAGAATAATTACTTTATTTTCTTTCAATTCTATAGTTCCACTATTAATTGATAAATAGGTCCCGTTATCATCTCCTTTTGTAAACTTATCTTGATTTTCTTCTTCAATGGTAAAATTTCCAAAAATTTTAACTGTTCCTTTTTGTAATAAAGAAACTATAGGAGCGTGATTATTCAACATTTGAAACTCACCATTGATTCCCGGTACAGCAACAGAGTCAACTTCTCCAGTAAATAATAAAGCTTCAGGTGTAACAATTTCTAATAACATAGTAAAACTTGTTTTACTTCCCTGATCTACATGATTCAGGGTCTTTTAATTTATTAATCAAGATTCAAAACATGCTGAACTTAATTCAGCAATGCATCAACTAGGCTTCAGCTTCGGCTAGCATTTTTTCTCCAGCTTCAATAGCTTCTTCAATAGAACCTTTTAAGTTAAATGCAGCTTCAGGAAGATGATCTAACTCACCATCCATAATCATATTAAACCCTTTCATGGTTTCTTTAATATCAACTAATACTCCAGGAATTCCTGTAAACTGTTCAGCTACATGAAAAGGTTGAGACAAGAAACGTTGCACTCTACGCGCTCTATATACGACTAGTTTATCTTCTTCACTTAGTTCTTCCATCCCTAAAATAGCAATGATATCTTGAAGTTCTTTATAGCGTTGTAATAACTCTTTTACTTGTTGTGCACAATTATAATGCTCATCACCTAAAATTTCAGCTGATAAAATTCTTGATGTAGAATCTAATGGATCAACCGCTGGATAAATACCTAATTCAGCAATTTTACGAGATAATACCGTAGTAGCATCTAAATGCGCAAATGTTGTTGCTGGTGCAGGATCGGTTAAATCATCTGCAGGTACATATACCGCTTGTACAGAAGTAATAGATCCTGTTTTAGTAGAAGTAATACGCTCTTGCATAGCGCCCATTTCGGTTGCTAATGTAGGTTGATAACCTACCGCTGAAGGCATACGACCTAACAATGCAGATACCTCTGAACCTGCTTGGGTAAATCTAAAGATATTATCTACGAAAAATAATACGTCTTTTCCTTGTCCGTCACCTGCTCCATCACGAAAATATTCTGCGATAGTTAAACCTGACAATGCTACACGAGCACGCGCTCCAGGAGGCTCATTCATTTGACCGAATACAAAAGTAGCTTTAGAATCTTTCATTCCAGCTTTATCAACTTTAGACAAATCCCATCCACCATCTTCCATAGAATGCATAAAATCATCACCATATTTGATAATACCTGATTCTAGCATTTCACGAAGTAAATCATTTCCTTCACGTGTACGTTCTCCTACTCCTGCAAATACTGAAAGTCCACCATGACCTTTTGCAATATTATTAATCAACTCCATAATCAGTACAGTTTTACCAACACCAGCTCCACCAAATAACCCAATTTTACCACCTTTTACATAAGGCTCTAATAAATCGATTACTTTGATACCAGTAAATAAAACTTCTGTAGAAGTTGACAAGTCTTCAAATTTAGGCGCTTGACGGTGAATAGACAATCCGTTATCATCTTCTTTAGGCAAATTACCTAATCCATCAATAGCATCACCAATTACATTGAATAATCTACCATAGATATCTTTACCTATAGGCATTTTTATTTGATTTCCGGTAGCAGACACTTCTTGACCTCTACTTAAACCATCGGTAGAATCCATTGCAATACAACGCACGGTATCTTCACCAACATGTTGTTCAACTTCTAATATTAATACCGAACCGTCTTTTTTTGTAATTTCTAAAGAATCATATAATCTTGGAAGGTCTCCTTCTGATGAAAATACTACATCTATAACCGGACCAATAATCTGAGCAACTTTACCTGTAACTTTCGTCATTATGTATTGTTTAATTATTTATTTTTAAGATAAAAGAGAAGATAAAAAATAGACTAAATACTTATTTTAACATAATTTAGCTATACTCTTCACTTTTTCAAGGCGCAAAGATAATTTAATTTAATTTAATTTTAAAACTATTTTTATCAAATATCAATAGATAACTAAACAAATTTAAAACAAAAAAAATGCTCCGATAAAATCGAAGCATTTTTACTATTAGTAAAGACTTAAAGTCTATTATTTTTATATAAACTATTGGTTAATTGTCCAAGAAACATAATACTGAGCACCTACAGCACCAACACCTGGGGCACTAAAATATTCTTGGCCTCCAATATTAGATCCACCAATTTTAAATGTAGATTTAATTTTAGGCACTGTATAATTTAGTTGTGCATCAACTACAGTTCTTGCATCAACCATGGCATTAGCAGAACTAGATTGCCAGAAATACTCATCACTCCAACGTGCATTGATATTAAAGCCAAAATTATCAAACAATTTGGTATTGCCAAAAGATACTTTTACTTTATGTTCTGGCGTATTAAACCCACCAGAAAAATCAGGATCACTAGCTTGGTCAAAATCAAAATTCGCATAGGTATAATTTACACCAAAACTAAATCCATCTCCAAGTTTAGTATCTAATCCTATAATAGCACCATAAGAAGAAATGTCAGCCAACGAATTTGTATAGGTAGAAAACACATCAACATTCCCAGTTGCCAAATCAAAAACTCCAGATAGATCACTAGTACTTCCAGAAATAGGAGTCACAACAAATTTGTTACTTATAAAACCATCATACGAATTATAATAGGCATTTAAATCAACATTAACCTTCCCTAATCTACCCCTATAACCAACATCATAAGCTGTTACTTTTTCCGGCTGCACTAAATCAGTAACCACTGGCACTAAATCTGCAGGGTTACTCGAAGCTGAAAATGCTGCTACAGAAGCCAAAGTATACGAATCTTCATACACATCTCTACCTGTCAATGGTGTTCCAGGCAGAATCCTATCTAAATTATCAGGTGAAGAACCTACTAAAATTGCTCTCCCAACATTAAAACCAATAAATAATGATTGCGTATCAGGGTTTCTAAAACCTGTTTGATAAGACGCTCTAAAGTTATGTTGTTTATTTTCACCGGCGGCATATACTATCGAAGCTCTCGGCGAAACATTACCATCAAAAAATTCATTTTTATCATAGCGAACAGAAGCTGTTAATTTTAACCTTTCATCTGCAAATTTTTTACTTGCTTGTATATATGCACCATATTCATCATACTCGATAGGACCGTCATAATCAGTAAATATTGTACCTGATGTACTTAATGAATATTGTCTGTATGAGCCTCCAATTTGCACATCGGCTGCATCATTTAATAAGCTGGAAAAATTATAATTCCCTTCACCTACTAACATTTTAGTATTATCCAGAAATTTTGAACCGGTCGCAATATCTGGATCACTAGTAACTTGATTAAAAAGTGTTTGAAATTCTGGCGTGCCAGGTTGTGGCGTAATAGCATCAGCAGCAACTCTAGCTGCAGCATGAGCTTGATCAGGAGTAGCGCCACCAAATATATTTCCTAAATAATTTTGAGCATACAAACCAAACCATTGAGGAGCACCGACTAAATTCATATTGATACCAGTAAAACGCATATCATAAGAGTCACCTGCTACTTCTTCGGTAGTATATCCTCTTATAAAGAAATCATTACTTCTAATTTCTAATTTATGTTGCTGCAATAAGAAATTCTTTAATTGATATCTATTTGCTCCTTGATAAATAGTATTACCAAAACCTACTTTACTATTCCAAATAACCTCTACATCATTCTCGAATGGTCTATAATTTAAAGACACATCTAATTTAGCGCTTTTAGCTTCATAATCCGTTAGATCTTGTTCTCTATAACCTGTACGACCAACCACATCAGCACCAAAAGTTCCAACTGGAGCGCCTGTAATGTCATCCCAATCTAGTACTGTTTGAACTTCATCACCATAAATATTCAATCCGTCATGAGCAGTTCTTGAGTCGCTAAAAGGTGTTATGGCATCTGGATCACCCACTACACCTGGAGTATATTGTCTATCATCTACAGCATACCATTCAGTACCTTTTAAAAAAGAAAACGATATTTTTGCTGCAAATTTTTCGCTAAAAGCATGCGCGGCGCGGATACCAACATCATAAAAATTGTTATCACCGGCTTCATCTTGCATCGTTAATCCAGTTTTCACATACACACTAATCCCTTGATGATCAAAGGGGCTTTTACTGGTCATAAACAAAATACCGTTAAAGGCATTGGCACCATATAGCGCAGAGGATGCACCCGGCAACAATTCAATGCTGTTAACATCTAATTCGCTCATTCCTAGCATATTACCTATCACAAAATTTAACATAGGAGAAGCATTATCCATTCCATCAACTAATTGCACAAAACGTGTGTTCGCAAATGTTGCAAATCCTCTGGTATTTACTGAATTAAAAGTTAAACTACCCGTGTTTACATCAACTCCTTTTAAATTTTCAATACTTTGATAAAAGGACGCTCCTGTAGAATTCTTAATATCTCTCACATCCATTCTTTCAATAGTTACAGGTGATTCTCTGACACTCTCTGGTGTTCTAGAAGCCGAAACAACTACCTCATCTAATTGATTTTCAGCTTCATCTAAAGCAACATCAACTGTTTGATCATTTGATGTAATTTCAATCGTCTGCGATAGATAACCAAGATTAGAAAATACCAGCTTAAAAGGTACGGCTTCAGCCACTTTTAATTCGTATTTTCCGTCAAAATCAGTTGTTGTACCTAAAGCTTTTCCTTCTACTTTAACATTAGCACCAGGTATGGGTTGTCCATCTTTCGAATCTGTAACCGTCCCTGAGACTGTTGTTTGAGCATGCATAATAACACCAAAAAATAGTGCAAAAATAAAAGTAAAATATTTCTTCATAATATTCGTTTATAAGGTTAACATCGACGCAAAATACAAATTTTTTACTATCTGTATTAAGAAATTCTAAATTTTTAGTAGTGTTTTTTAATAAATCAATACTTTATCAACCTTTTTGAAGCTTTTGATTGACCTTGTTGGATATTTAAAATATAGACTCCTGAAGCTAAATTACCGAAGTAGAATTCCTCTTTAAAAGCGGCAGTCATATTGGTGAATTTTTTATTCGTTAATAACCGTCCGCTAAGATCATATAATCTAACTATAATAGCATCTGATGTATTCGTATTTAGTGAAATTGTAATACTATCATTGAAAGGGTTCGGAAATACTAAAAACTCATTAAAAGAAAAATCGTCTACCGAAGCTGTTGGATTTGTTTGACACAATTCAATAGACCAATTATTCAAAGTTCCAGTATCAACAGCGGCATTATCAACTACTTTTAATGTCCAATCACCTAAAGAAGATAATGAATTAAATGCCGAAAGTATATTATCCGGCTTTGTAATTCCTGAAATTGCAGGATTGGCAGCATCACAAACAGTTGACGAAGCGGCATCGTCAAAAATAGCATTGATATTCACCCTACCAACAGTACCACCGCTACAACTTCTATCATATATCAACACTTCAGTTCCATCAGGTGCTTTCAAATAAATTTGCAAGTCTCTAATCCATGTATGGGATATATCTATACTAACATTTACATCCGTTATGGAAAAATCATCCAGAATGTTAATAGTTGAAGTAACTCCTGTCGAATTATTATCAGGAATACTTTTAGGTATATCTGTAGTATCGTAAGTGGTGCAAGTAGTTTCAAATGAACCTATGGAAAAAGGTTCACTATTGATAGCATAAAAAATATTATCAATTGCTTCAACCATAACTCTAACATTAGGCATTATAGAATTCGGCACTATAATTTCTTCCGTTCCATCATTAGGAGTATTTGAAGCTAATACTACAGGAAAAGTCAATCCTCCATCAAGAGATAACAAAACATTTACATTACTCACATTAATATTATTTGCATCAGTGCCAGCTACATCCCAGGTAATTGTTTCTGTACTGGCCGCCTCCCAGGAAATACCTTTCGTATTCTGAGAAGTTACTATAAAAGGACCTGCAGCATCATTTACAGTTACTGTCATATTATCAGAAGCGGTTTGTCCTTCATTGATCACGTTATCTCTTATTGTTAATTCAAAACTCATACTTCTAGAAACATCAGGTACCACCTCCCAAGTTGAAGCTATGCTCCCAGAAATAACTGTAGGTAAAGCTGGCATATATCTATTTGCTGATTCTGTTGGGGCAACAGAACGAAAAACAGCTCCTACAGTTTGCGTTGTTGAGGGTGGAATTTGTATTCCGGACACCTCATTGTCAATCTGTTCCCAACAATAGGTCATCATATCTCCGTCCGCATCAAAACCTTCTCCTTTTAAAATAAAAGGTGTTGATCTAGGAATTGTATAATCATTTCCTGCATTGACCATTGGTACATTCAAATTTGTGCTAAAATTAGTTTGAACAGCACATTGACTATTACCTGTTGTAATATTATCAAACATTTCTTGAATACTGATATAATGAAAATAGGCATCACTATTACTTTGTACATTTTGAGGGGCACAAATACCTGCATAGGCCATAATGGTTGAACCGCTACCAGGTTCAACAGCAGTAGGATCATTTCTATTACCTCCTCCACAATTGCTGGCATCACCATTAAAAGTATGATTCGCTCCGTATTGATGTCCCATTTCATGTGCGACATAATCTATATCAAATGTATCGCCTACAGGCGATGTTTGACCCGTAACTCCACCTGCTTTAGAACCTCCACATGGTGATCTTAAATAAGCTATACCGCCACCTCCTGTACTAAACACATGTCCGATATCATAATTTGCTGTACCGATTATATTATCAATTGTAGTTTGGTTTTCAGTAAGCATTAATGAACCATCATCATTCGAATATGGATCTTCACCGGGATCAGTTTCTAAAAATATTAATTGATCATTGTTTGGCATCAATTGCATTGTCAAGGCCATATCTCTTTCATAAATCCCATTCACTCTGGTCATTGTAACAGTTACAGCAGATAAAACTGCAACAATGGAATCATTACGAGAACTACCTACTCCAACACCAGCGGCATCTACGTGAAAATTTGAATATTCTTCAGTTGTGGCTAAGGCAAGTCTAAATGTTCTTAATTTTAAATCATTTGCATTTTTTGAACTTCCTATGATTGTTTTATCAGCTGATACGCTTTTGGTCAAACATTCAAAAGTGCTACTTCTACTAACATCTTTTTTTAAATATACAATATACTTTTTTCTATCTTCAGTATACGGGTCTATATAATGCGTTCCTTTTCCTGGAATTAACACCATAGCATACATTCCCAATGAATTTAAAGTGAAATGAATTGTTGATGATTTGTTATCCACGCCCTGTCCCGCATATGACTTAATAGTTGGAAACTTCATAGCCAAATCAGGATGTAATATTGAAGTTTCTTTAATTGAATATCTCAACATGTTTCCTTCGGCATCAGGAAACTCAACAATCTTACTACTAGTCGAAGCATTTCTAGAAATGTTGTATAATTTACTTTTTAAACCTTTTACGTCTAATTTAAAGGTTTTATATTTTGAAATTAATGATTTTCTTTTTAGCAATTTATCAGAAACTCCAACCTCATCAACTGTTGACCACAATATTTTCTCTTGTGCATATCCACTAAAGGTAAATGCAAAAAAATAAATGAAGAAAAATATGTTAAAATGTTGTTTCATTTTTTGTAAAATACAAATCTACTATAATTTATGAACTTGATTATTTTAATACCTTTACAAAAATTCATTTTCGTGAAAAAAGTTTTTTTAGTTATTTTATTTTTCGCTTTAACAGGATGTAAAAGTAACCATATCAACACTTCTCTTAAAAATTTAGAAGAGACTTTTGTCGTTGACATTAAAAACTGTGTTGACAATGCTCAGTGTAATCTAGAAATCATCCCCAACTCTCATTTGATTATAAAACAAGATGAATTCAAAAACTCCTACATTGAACTAGAAAAAAGGACTAATACTGTTATTAAATATCAACTCGATAAAAGGAAAGTACCAAATACCGCTGACAGTAATTATACTGAGTTATTATATATAGAAATAGACAATTATAATAAAACATTAATTTTAAAAGATGAAGAATTACAACGTGTAAAAATGATATATGGTAGATTGTGCTTTTGTAAAGGGTCGTCAGGTTACTTTAAAGTTAAAAAAGGCCATTTAGAACTTATTCTTAAAAAAAATCATTTAACTTTGAGCGCTAATTTTAGTGTTGAAAATATCCCACAAATCACCACTCAAATTCATGAAATAATAACACTTTAAAAAACAAATCTTTCTTTAGTGAAAATTTATCATTCTACTAACACATTTAGTAAGCCCGAAAAAACTTCAATTGTAACTATCGGAACATTTGATGGTGTTCATATTGGACATCAAGAAATTATTAAAAATTTAGTAAAAAGTGCGCATCTCAATAACAACAAATCTGTTATCCTTACTTTTTTTCCACACCCTAGAATGGTATTGCAAAAAGGAAGCGATTTAAAATTATTAACCACTTTAGAAGAGAAAATTGGGCTGTTAGAAAAAACAGGTTTAGATTTTTTGATTATTGAGCCTTTTACTAAAGATTTTTCTAGACTAACAGCTTTAGATTTTGTTCGCGATACACTGGTACAGCAGCTTAAAATCAAAAAATTAGTAATCGGTTACGATCATCATTTTGGTAGAAATAGAGAAGGTAATTTTGAACAACTCAAAGAATATGGAACCGTTTATGATTTTGAAGTAGAAGAAATTCCAGCTCAAGATATCCAAAATATTGCGGTTAGCTCGACAAAAATACGAAAGGCGTTAACCGAAGGTGAAATCGAAAAAGCTAACACTTATCTAGGGTATGAGTTTATGCTTAGCGGCACAGTTATTCATGGAAAAGGTTTAGGAAAGCAATGGAATTACCCAACTATTAATATACATATAGAAGAACCTTATAAATTAATACCTAAATCAGGAGTTTACATAATTAAAACTACTATTAATAACAGTCATGTATTTGGTATTATGAACATTGGTTATAGACCAACTATAGATGGAAAACATCAAACTATTGAAGTTCATTTACTCGATTTTAATGCCGATCTTTACGGTGAAAAAATTCAAGTACAATTAGTTTATCGTCTTCGTGATGAGCAAAAATTCGATTCGATTGATGAATTATTTACTCAAATTAAATGTGATGAAAGCAACGCAAGAGAATTAATCTCTAATGGAAAAATTTCTTTTTAAACATATTGACAACACACCATTAGTAGTATTTAGAATTATTTTTGGATTGTTACTTTTTTTAGAATCTGTAGGTGCCGTATTCACAGGCTGGATTACAAGAACACTCATTGAACCTAAATTTACCTTCAACTTTATCGGATTTGACTTTCTACAACCTTTACCCGGTAATGGGATGTATTACTATTATCTGATAATGGGTGTTTTTGGGTTTTGCATTATGATTGGCTATCGTTATCGATTTGCTATCATTTCTTTTTTTATACTTTGGTCGGCAACTTATTTAATGCAAAAATCATCATATAACAATCATTATTATTTGGTTTGTTTGTTAAGTTTTTTAATGATTTTTCAGCCTGCAAATAATTATCTTTCAGTTGATGCAAAAAGAAAACCTGAATTAAAATCAATTTCAGTTCCGTTTTGGACATCCCTACTCTTAATGCTTCAAATTGGGCTAGTTTATTTCTATGGCGGGATTGCTAAAATTTATCCCGACTGGCTCAACGCTGTTCCTCTACGGATATTTTTATCTTCAAAAACCGATTATCCATTAGTAGGCAGTCTCTTTACCAAAGAATGGTTTCACTATTTTTTAAGTTATAGCGGTCTTTTTTTTGACCTATTAATTGTTCCGTTATTATTATTTAGAAAGACGCGTATTTTTGGATTTTTCCTATCCATATTTTTTCATCTTTTTAATGCTATTATATTTCAAGTTGGTATTTTTCCGTTTTTAACATTATCCTTTGCTATATTCTTTTTTGAGCCTAAAACCATCCGAAACATTTTCCTTAAAAAGAAACAATTGTACGATAAAAATGAAATTATTCTACCTCGTCGAAAAAACTATTATTATCTACTTATTGGAGTTTATTTTGCAATACAAATACTACTACCATTACGTCATCGGTTTATAAATGATTCTGTTCTTTGGACAGAAGAAGGGCATCGTTTAAGTTGGCGAATGATGCTTCGTTCAAAAAGTGGTTATCAAGTTTTTGATGTTGTAGATAAAACAACTCGTAAACAGAAAAAGGTAAAACTAACGAATTATCTAACGCAAAAACAGATTGGTTCAATGAGCACTAAACCAGATATGATCTGGCAATTTTCACAACATCTTAAAAAAGAATATGCTAAAAAAGGACAAGATATTGCAGTCTATGTAAAAGGAAATATTAGTGTTAATGGTAAATCTCGTCAACCATTAGTAAATGACACCATAGATATTGCCTCTAAAAAATGGGACTATTTTGAACATAGCGAATGGCTATTGCCTAATTCAAAATAGATTTTTACTCAGTAAAATCAACTTAATCTCCGATTTTTTGAAACAATTCTTCAAATTAAAAGATTCGCAAATCTAAATTCGCAAATCGTCAATCAATTACTATCTTTGTATCTTCATTAAAACAAAATCATGTTACAAGTAGCAACTATTAGAGAACATAAAGACCATATTATAGACAGATTGGCTGTTCGAAATTTTGCCGATGCAGAAATCATTATCAATCAAGTACTAACAATTGATGAAAAACGCAAGGTCACTCAAACCGAATTAGACAATGTATTGGCCGAGTCAAACAAAATTTCTAAAGAAATAGGCATCTTGTTCAAATCTGGTGAACAACAAAAAGCTACTCTCTTAAAAGAGAAAACGGGTCAGTTAAAAGAACAATCTAAACAGTTAAATGAACAACTAACTAGTGTTATAAATGAATTGAATAATTTATTACATCAAATACCTAACGTGCCAAATGCACTGGTACCAGCAGGAACTACCGAAGAAGATAATGAAGAGATTTTTAAAGAAGGAGACATTCCAAAACTGCATGAAGGCGCAATACCACATTGGGAATTAGCAAAAAAATACGACATCATTGATTTTGAATTAGGTACTAAAATAACAGGAGCCGGTTTTCCTGTATATAAAGGTAAAGGTGCTAAATTACAACGCGCTTTAATTAATTATTTTTTAGATAAAAATACTGATGCCGGTTACAATGAAGTTCAAGTACCATCTTTGGTGAATGAAGCTTCAGGTTTTGGCACAGGTCAACTACCTGATAAAGAAGGACAAATGTACCATGTTACCGGAGACAACTTATATTTAATTCCGACGGCTGAAGTGCCAGTTACTAATTTATACAGAAATGTATTATTAAAAGAAAGTGATTTTCCGATATTACATACAGGCTATACTCCTTGTTTTAGACGTGAAGCAGGTTCTTACGGAGCTCATGTTAGAGGTTTAAACAGGTTACATCAATTTGATAAAGTAGAAATTGTTCGTATTGAACATCCTAATAATTCTTATGAAGCCCTTGACGGGATGGTTGACCACGTAAAAGAAATATTACGTGAATTGAAATTACCATATCGTATTTTACGGTTATGTGGTGGTGACTTAGGATTTACATCTGCACTTACTTATGATTTTGAAGTATTCTCAACAGCACAGGATAGATGGCTAGAAATCAGCTCTGTTTCAAACTTTGAAACGTATCAAGCGAATCGTTTAAAATTACGTTTTAAAAATTCAGATGGTAAAAGTGAATTAGCACATACTTTAAATGGTAGCTCTTTAGCTTTACCAAGAGTATTAGCAGGTATATTAGAAAATTATCAAACCGAAAACGGAATTAAAATTCCTGAAGTATTGCAAAAGTATACAGGGTTTGATATAATTGATTAGGTTGCATAGTTATATTTAACAAAAAAAATGAGTTAAACTATAACTGCTTACAGCTACTAATCCCGATAGCTATCAGGACTGCTCACTATTTAGTTACTAACTACAGTAACCATCAATTTTTTATATCTATTCATTTCGATTAATGCATTTACATAGTTACCTATCTGACCTTTTTCCATAAATAGGTTTGCATTTTTTTTTGCTTTCTGGTAATGTTGTGTTAATTCAATCATTGTAAAAGTATTTAGTTATTTATATACATAAGACAAATGTCATGCCAAAATGTTACAGCGTACTTTTCTAAACCATACTTTTTATCAAATTTTTAACACTTCTTTTATTACCTTTGAAGCCATACCATAACGTCATGTATCGTAAATTTATTGTCATACTGTTTTTTTTTACTGCTTCTTATTGTTTTTCGCAAAATTCGCAATTGGCATATGACTATTTTCGTAAAGGTGAATATGAAAAAGCTACTACTTTATACAAACAGTTATACGAAAAGAATAAAATAAGGCATGATTATTTTAAAAGATTACTGTCGTGTTATCAGCTTACCGAAAACTTTGAAGCAGCTTCAACCTTGCTAAACAAACACCAAAAAGAGTTTCCTAAACATAACAATTTAATTATAGAAATAGGTTATAATCTAGAGCTTCAGCATCAAAAAGAGCAAGCAATTCAATATTATAATAAGGCATTACAAATAGTTGAAGACAATCCTCATGCAGCTTATCTTATCGGACGTACATTTCAAGAAAATCATTTGTTGGATTTCGCATTAAAAACCTATAAAAAGGCAATGGAATTGAATCCGGAATTGAGTTATGACGTCTATATGGCTTCTATTTATGGTGAAAAAGCCGAAATAGAAAATATGTTTGACGCTTACTTAAGTATGGTCGAAAAAAATGAAAGTTTTTATCCAACAGTGCAACGATATGCGGGTATGTTTATAACCGATAATAATGAAGATTCGCACAATATTATTTTTAGAAAATTAGTCTTGAAACGCTTGCAAAAATCACCTAATAACTCTTGGAATAAATTATTAAGCTGGCTCTATATGCAGCAAAAAGATTTTGATAAAGCTTTTATCCAGGAAACTGCATTACACAAAAGAAATTTAAACGATCTCTCTAGAATAGAAGAATTAGGTGACGTTGCTTTTAATAATAACGACTATGAAACTGCAAAAGCCAGTTTTACTTATATTTTAGAAAATACACAAAACTCGACACTTGTTTTAGACGCCAACTTGTATTTACTTGAAATAGCCATTGCCACCGCCACCGCCAATGATGAACTTGAAAAAGTTGATCAAAAATTTCAACAACTATTTAATACTTACGGTAACGGAAGTGCTACATTAGGTCTTAAAGTGGCTTATGCTGATTTTTTAACATTCAAAAAAGACAATCCTGATCAAGCCATTTCTCTATTAAAAGAAGTTTTAACCCAAGCCGGATCACAATTTCAATATGGTTCTGTTAAGCTAAAATTAGCCGATATATTGGTGTATACAAATAAATTCAATGAAGCTCTTATTAATTACTCACAGGTGCAAACGCATTTAAAAAATAGTACTTTGGCACAAACGGCTCGTTTTAAAGTGGCCCAAACTTCTTATTTTAAAGGTGATTTTAAATGGGCGTTGGCACAGCTTAAAGTATTAAAGAAATCTACCTCTCAACTAATTGCTAACGACGCCTTAGATTTGAGCCTACTTATATCAGACAATATAGTTGGTGATACTATTTATGATGCTTTGAAGACTTATGCTAATGCAGATTTATTGGCCTTCCAAAATAAAAACAAGCAAGCAATTGATACATTACATATCGCATTAAAAAAGTTTAAAGGTCGTTCAATTGAAGACGAAGCTCTGTTTAAACAAGCTGAATTATTCACCAAAACAAAAAAATACAAATCAGCAGAAGAAAATTATTTAAGAATGATTGAGTTACAAAAAGATGGTATTTTAGTAGATGATGCCTATTTTAAACTAGCAACTATCTATGAAAATAGATTGAACAATGTAGAAAAAGCAAAAGAAATGTATCAGAAAATCATTTTTGAATTCCCTTCAAGTATTTATTTAGTTGATGCACGTAAACGATTCAGAAAATTAAGAGGTGATGTCATCAATTAAACAAAACTCAAAACGATGCTGTTTTTGTTTACTATTTTCAAGATAAAATAGTGCAAACAGAAGAGAAGAGTTAGAGAAACAGCAAAGCCAAATCAACTCATAAACGATTAAACAATAATTTATGTATATATACAACGTAACCGTAAACATAGAAGAAACTATAAAAACTGACTGGCTAAGGTGGATGCAAGAAAAGCATATTCCTGAAATGCTTGCAACCGGTAAATTTTCTGAGGCCAAATTATCTCAAGTTATGGTAGAAGAAGAACAAGGTTCTACATATTCTATACAGTTTACCACAGACAGTAAGGAAACATTAGAAAAATATTATCTTGAAAATGCCGATCAACTTCGTCAAGAAACACGTACTCTTTTCAAAGAAAAACTTGTTGCTTTCAGAACTGAATTAAAAGTAATTAATCATGTTAAAAACTTCATTGAGAGCTAAATTTATTCTAGCTTCTTACACTTTTAACCAATTAGCATTTTAAATACCAATGTCAGTTAGAGCAAAAAAACATTTAGGACAGCATTTTTTAAAAGATGAAAATATTGCCGAAAAAATAGCAGATTCACTTACCGAAAAAGGGTATGACACCGTGCTTGAAATTGGTCCGGGTATGGGCGTATTGACTAAATATCTTCTCAAAAAAGACATGACAACATATGTCATCGAAATTGATACAGAATCAGTTGACTATTTAAAGGCTCATTATTTAAATCTAGCTAATCGAATCATTTCAGAAAATTTTTTAAAAATTAATATTTCAGAATACTTCAAAGACAAACCTTTTGCTATTATTGGTAATTTTCCCTATAATATTTCTTCACAAATTCTCTTTAAAACACTCGAAAACAAACATCAAATTCCTGAATTCTGCGGTATGTTTCAAAAAGAAGTAGCAAAACGTATTGTCGAAAAACCAGGTAGTAAAGTATATGGCATCCTTTCGGTATTGACACAAGCATTTTATGATACTGAGTATTTATTTACAGTCCCTCCTAGTGTTTTTAACCCACCTCCAAAAGTAGATTCTGGGGTTATTAGATTGATCCGAAAAGAGAATTATACGCTTCCTGTCGATGAAAAACTATTTTATAAAGTAGTTAAAACAGCATTCAATCAACGCAGAAAAACAATCCGAAACAGTTTAAAAACATTTAATTTATCAGATAAATTAAGAGAAGATGCTATCTTTGCGAAACGTCCTGAACAATTATCAGTTCAGCAATTTATTAGTTTGACGCAAAAAATAGCGACTGATGTCATTTGAATTAACCAAAGAACTTATAGAGCAAGTAACTACCTTTGTCCGTCAAAAGGATAATACTTCCTTACTCAAACTATTAGGTGACGAACATTACGCTGATATTGCTGAACTTTTAGAAGAGTTTAATCTCGAAGATGCGACCTACATAATTAAATTATTAGATAGCGAAGTGACTTCTGATATTTTAATGGAAGTTGATGAAGATATTCGTGAAAAAATCTTAAAAAATCTATCTGCAAAAGAAATTGCAGAAGAACTTGAAGAACTTGATACGGATGATGCTGCAGACATGGTTGCAGAATTACCCGAAGAGCGTCAAGAAAAAGTTATTTCTCATATTGAAGATGAAGAACATGTAAAAGATATTGTAGAATTATTGACCTACGATGAAGATTCTGCAGGTGGTTTAATGGCAAAAGAATTGGTGAAAGTCAATGAAAACTGGGATGTACTTAGATGTGTTAGAGAAATGCGTGCTCAGGCTGAAAACGTGACTAGAGTTCATTCTATTTATGTTGTAGATGATAATGACACTTTAAAAGGACGTTTATCTTTAAAAGATTTATTAGTAACCTCAACCAAAACACATATTTCTGAAGTATATATACCAAAAGTTGATTCAGTTAATGTGCATGAAAAAGCTGAAGATGTTGCGCTGGTCATGCAGAAATATGATTTAGAAGCTATTCCGGTTGTAGATGATAACCAGAAATTAATGGGTAGAATTACCATTGATGATATTGTTGATGTAATTAAAGAAGAAGCAGAAAAAGATTATCAATTAGCCGCCGGTATTACCGAAGATGTTGAGGCTGATGATACTATTTGGGAACATACCCGAGCTCGATTACCATGGTTATTTCTAGGATTGATTGGTGGTGTTGGTGCAGCAGCAATAATGGGTGGTTTTGAAGAAATGATTGAAAAACATGCTATTCTTTTCTTTTTTACACCGTTAATTGCGGCAATGGCAGGTAATGTTGGTGTACAATCTTCAGCGATTATAGTTCAAGGTTTAGCTAATAATGATTTAAAAGGGAGCATTAGTAATCGTTTGTTAAAAGAATTTTCTTTATCTATTGTAAACGGACTTATTTTATCAATTTTGTTATTTGTATTTACTTGGTTTTTATATAGTAATATACAAACTTCTTCAGCTATTTCTATTTCATTATTAGCAGTTATCATTATGGCTGGTATTATCGGTACATTTATTCCTTTGTTTTTAGATAAACGCGGAATTGATCCTGCTATAGCCACTGGCCCATTTATTACAACTAGTAATGATATTTTTGGCATTTTAATTTACTTTATGATTGCTAAAATGATATTGGGAATTTAATAAATAAGTAAAATGAGTAAAGAAGTTACAATTCCAGATGAAATAATCACCAACAAAATATACTTCATTAGAAAACAAAAAGTAATGCTAGATAGAGACTTAACCGAACCTTATGGAGTTGAAACTCGAGTTTTAAAACAAGCTGTAAGAAGAAACATGAAACGCTTTCCAAAAGATTTTATGTTTGAAATGAATAGTAAAGAGTTTAAAAATTGGAGATCACAAATTGTGATCTCCAATCCCTCAGATAAAATGGGGTTGCGATAAGCACCGATGGTTTTCACAGAACAAGGAGTAGCAATGTTATCTAGCGTACTCAATAGTGAAAGAGCAATTGCAGTAAACGTCAAAATTATCAGAATATTTACTAAAATGCGTGAAATGCTTACTGATAATTTAAATATAAAATTAGAAATAGCATGGCTCAAGAAAAAACTATCGAATCAGAATAAAAATATTGAATTGATTTTTAGCTATTTAGATGAATTGATAGAAAAGAAAGAAAATCAAAAACCTAGAACAAAAATAGGTTATAAAAAGTAAAGGTTTCTCTCTTTATAGAATTATTCAAGTACTTAAAAACAACAACATATTTTACGTATTTTTGTGAGCTATTAGAATTTAAAATTGATGTCTGAAGAAAAAAAATCGCTCAACTTTTTAGAGCAAATTATTGAAGAAGATCTAGCCAAAGGTTTAGATAAAAATAAGCTTCGTTTTCGTTTTCCACCAGAACCCAATGGTTATTTACATATTGGCCATGCTGCTTCAATATGCTTAAATTTTGGACTTGGACTAGAGTATAACGCTCCTGTAAACTTACGTTTTGACGATACGAATCCGGCCAAAGAAGAGCAAGAATATGTTGACGCTATCAAACAAGACATTAAATGGTTAGGGTTTCAATGGGAAAACGAATTATACTCTTCAGACTATTTTCAACAATTATACGATTGGGCAATTCTATTGATTAAAAAAGGAAAAGCGTATGTTGACAATCAATCTTCTGAAGCTATTGCTGAACAAAAAGGAACACCAACTGAACCGGGCGTAGAAGGCCCGAATAGAAACCGTTCTGTAGAAGAAAATTTAGCATTGTTCGAGAAAATGAAAAATGGAGAATTTGAAGAAGGTTCTCATATTTTACGTGCAAAAATAGATATGACTTCCTCAAATATGTTGATGCGTGACCCAATTATGTATCGTATTCTTAAAAAATCGCATCATAGAACAGGCTCAACGTGGAATATTTACCCTATGTATGATTGGACACATGGAGAATCTGATTATATTGAACAAATTTCACATTCCATATGCACATTAGAATTTAAAAGTCATCGTGAATTATACGATTGGTTTTTAGATCAAGTATATTCAAATAAAGATCTACGACCTAAACAACGTGAGTTCGCTCGTCGTAATTTGAGTTATACTGTAATGAGCAAGCGTAAATTATTACAATTGGTTGAAGAAAATCTGGTAAATGGATGGGATGACCCTAGAATGCCTACTATATCAGGTCTTCGCAGAAGAGGTTATACTCCTGAAGCTATTAAAAAATTCAGTGAAGTTTCGGGAATTTCAAAACGTGATAATGTAACTGATG